>Ga0325403_1003103_pt1 | contig 15011 bp, 5 predicted proteins | sample PopdelMetagenome_19_FD_205665 | JGI IMG/M metagenome (GOLD analysis project Ga0325403, IMG submission 205665) | Populus deltoides microbial communities from Bellville, Georgia, United States - Xylem-PdKOR-R4 | ecosystem: Host-associated > Plants > Phyllosphere > Stem > Wood/Secondary xylem...
CGATGGAATTATCGACGGAATAATTAAAAAATATTAATATTCAATTATCCGTTGGTAACGCGCCCCAATAAAAAGCCTGAATCCCCTTATTTCACAAGAGACAGACCCATTTCTTATTATTATTATTCTTCTTCTTCTTGTTCTTCTACTTCTTCTTCTTCTTCTTCTTCTTCTTCTTCTTCACTATAGGTAAAAAACATCATTTCTTATCTATTTCTTTCTCTTCTTTTCTCTCCTCATCTCCTTCTCTTTACCTCCATGCTTGAGTATGTCTTCTTCTTCTTTTTTCTTTTATCCTCTTAGTTTTTTTTTAATTAATATGCTTAACGAAATTTTTCTCTCTTTAGCTTCACTTGTAACTACATTAAGGTAAGATTTTTTTTTTCATGATTTTTTTCACTATATTTGTTTTTTATTTTATTTTTAATTGTTTTTGTTCTTAATAATTGTATAAATTTTGTTGTGAGATTTGTTTTTCATATGAGATCAATTTTTAGTAGATTTATTTATAGGATTTTTAAATTTTTAGCAATTGCAACTTCATTTTTTTCATATGAATTTTTTTAGTTGAATTTATTTGTTGCAAATTTGTTTGAGTTGATTTTCTTATTCTTTTTTCCAAGCATTTTGAGTATATATTATACAGTGTTAATTTATGTAAATTTAATTATTTTATAATTTTATAAAATGATTTTTTTAAAATGTTTTTAAATAATTACCGACGAAATTACCGATGGATATACCGATGAAATAAAGCGGATAAATTTATTTTTTTATTACCAACAGATTTACCGATGGAAAAAAAAATTACCGACAAAAGATTCACCGACAAAGCATTTCCGTCGGTAAATTAATTTCCGACAAAATATGTGTCTTACGCCGATGGAAAAATTTCATCAATAAAACTGTTAAATCTTGTAGTGTAATCACCCTAAAATACAAGAACTAACATTATTTGTTCTTGGAATTTAAGGTTTTTTTAATTCATTTATTGTCTTTCTCATTAAGTTACTGATTTTATTATCGAAGGATTTTTAAGTCCCCTAATTAAATTATTTTTGCAGGTATTTAAGATTTATCATTAATTTGATGCTTCTTGAGATAAGAAGAAGAAAACTATTTATTTAAATATCTTGATTAATTATTACCCACAAACTAAATAACATGTTACATAAATATTTTGGATTTTGAGACATCATCTCATTGTCAACTGAATCTCTGCAAATTAAAGGCAATTAATACCAATGCTGCAAATGGATCATGTAATTAAGCTACAAGTCTCCTTTATTTAGCATCCACTAGCATTTAGTACAGAGTACCGGAGATAGTTAATAGTAGGACATGGTTAACAGAATTTTTTTTTTTTTTAAAAGTTAATCCTGACCGCTGAAAAACGATCAGGTATTCAAGAGACTCTATAAAATATATATCTAAAGCTTTGTTCGATAATCTATATTCAAGCCCATCAAAATTCGAGCACTAGCAAACAGTACTGAATTAAAGCAAGTGTAAATTTGACTTATGACTGCCGTTTGATCAAATCCATATAGCTCCCGCCTTCCTGAGCAATGGAGCTAGCTCATTCCTGACTTGTAAGCTCATGACTTGCTTATCACCACCAACAAACTCTTGGCCTATGAAAACAGCTGGTACACTTGGCTGACATCCTAGCTGCTGCACTAATGCCTTTTCAATTTGCTTCCCATTTGGTATTTGATCCAGCTCATAAACTGTAGGATTTGCCCCAAAGCTAGATATAAGTGTCTTAATGGAGTGGCTCATGCAACAAGTGCTCCTGCTAAAGACCACCACTGGCCTGTCAGCAACCAACCTTTTCACCATATCCATGTCTACGAAGAATAGAAGTTGGCAAAGTGAATGTTATGACTTGTGAAGTTTGTTGTGAGAGATTAGAGGGCTTTGCTTTGAAGAACTTGTCATCCTTGGGTGGTCTATTTATACTAGCCATTCGGAGGGGGTAGCTGGCATTCTTTTCTTCTTTCCCTGATAGAATTTCAGCTGAAAGGGAATAAAATGTTAAGAACATGTATTCAATTTGATTCCCTATGTACTCTGATGATTACTTGAGGTTGACCTGTAGAATCATACTTTCTATCCTGAAAATTAATTAACATGCACAATGTGACAATAGCAAGAAAATGATAGATTCCCAAGTCAATTTAACTACTGTATCCTTAACCTATCATATCACTCAATAACCTCTCCTAGAAATCTAATATCTTTATGACCTTTGGGTTTTCTTTTCAAGAGTTGGGTTACACAAGGGTGCACTAACCTTCCCCGGCCTGATGGTTAACTGACTTAATTGACCAAGTGATTTGGCCCTGACGATGTACCGTCATTTCTCGGTGGTTTCTTGAGTGTCTTGTATTAAAAATCAAAGGCCCAATGCCTTTTGCCATAAACGGCATTTTTTGAACATAGGTCTAATTAACTGTGACAACCTCGTGTTTCGAACATCTTGTTATGTTGCAACTCGTTAAACCTGATGATGTCTCAAACATTCAGTCATCCGTTACAGATTTTGTATACAATATTCAGCATTTCCAAACCCTTTCAAGGCATTTTGCCATTTCATTCCGTTAAAGGCTTAATTAACCCCAATACCTTCGAATTTCTCTTACCTTGTTTTCTTTATGAGCATAAGCTGAGGTGGAGAAGGAACTTGGGTTTATCACTGTTAGCTCCTATCCTTTTCCATGTAAAGATTCGCACAATTTTAATGCAAGACAACCGAAAGCTGACAGAAGGGCAACGAAAAGAAGAAATTTGCATACAGAAGATGCTTGTCAAAAAGCGATTCACCCTTTAATTGAAGATCGCATGGAAAGATCACAAAACTACGTAAGGGCCGTACAAGAAGATGGTTTTTTGAAGATCCACTACATGACCTTATCATCTACTTTGACAAATAACACAGATATTCTCTGCATGAATCACCTGATTAGTGCTCATAAACAATGGAAGAGGCCTTCTAAAAATATTATATTATGATCAGCTAGCATCATCAAGTTAATTTATTTCCTTTTTCTTTATTAATAACCCTGTCTTTTATCATAGAAGAAAAGAAAGTTTCTATATTATATTTAGGCAGCATATATATATGTGGTCCGTCAGCACTTCAAAGTTTCAACAATTGCTGAGCTTTGACTTAATTAAAAGCACAAGAAAATATGGTGCTAGCGATCTTTATAGTATCTTGGTTTGCTTCACCTTAAATTAAGCATGGACTCAATATTGTGCTGATTACAGCACGAGGACTCTTAAAGCATATTTACTAGGGTAACATTCCTGAGAATTCGAGATTAAGATCTCTCATTGTGGAAGAATTCTATCACTTGTCCACCCTTTCCTGAAAGCAATTAGAATCACATTTCTGACACGTGCCCTTTCTTCTTTATCTGCTTAGAATGTTGAAATTCTGTATATTTGATGAAAGGTACCATGCAAAAACTAGCTTTAAGAAATGGCCACGTTCTGCTGTCTAGAAAGCTCCCCTGGGCAGGAATATAATAGCTCAACCGGCTCATGATAAAACTAAGGGCCACTGATGTAGAGTTTTCTGGTTTATGGTATCTTTACCTTTTCAATACATTGTTTTATTAATGAAATTAATTAGACTTTATCAATACGTGCATGATTTTATGGCGAGTATTCCGGTTTTATGATGATCACCTTCACTTTACACACACACACACACACTTTGTTAGAAGAAAATTAGTGTGGCAAGAGTTAATGGAAAAGAATGCAATAAGCAAAACTAAAAAACAAGATTTGAGATCTTATTAAGTTTTTTTTTTCTTATGTATTTCTCTCTAAATTTATATGAATTGTGCTTTTTATCATCTATTCTAATATCATAAACTCAAACATTTTTAAAAATCTTTTAGACAATATCGATAATATTTATTGTCTAATAACGCACAGCTGACTGAATCCTTAATCTTTCAATTACAAGATGAATAATTTGTCACGTAGTTCAAAACATATATAAGTACCATCACAAAATCATTATCTATCATGGTACTTAATTTCATTGCAGAATTCTTGTTTACTGTTTATTGTTATACTTGATGTACAAAATTTATCAAATAGGAGAGATATGAGGACGATCTTTCGACCCACCCGGATTTTGATCCAGATTTATGGATGGAGGTAGGATCGTTTGGTGGACTCAATAAAAATCAGGTGTATGAACTCTCCAACACTACGACCGAGAACTTGCAGGCAGCGTGTAGTGTCTCAACCATTGGGAGCTCTTAATCGATATCGAGCACCCAGTTTTAGGAGTTCGTGGCCTTACAACAGCACACGGCTCATCTCATTAAAACAATATGAGCAACTCTCGACGGATTATGAATAACTTCGTCAAATAGTCATGGACATGAGATCACAAATGGGTGGTACGTGTGCATCTTTTTTTTTGCAGCATCCCGAAAATAACCAACCTCCTCCTCCTCCTCCTCCTCCGCCATTATTCTAGTTTAATTTTTATTTGTAGAAATAAAATTGTAATGAATATTTGGGTTTATATTATTCAAGTTTATTTTTACATATTTTAATTTTATACAATTTTATTTTTTTAATTATTCTATACAATTATATATTAATTATTCTATACAATTTTATTTTTAATTATTACGGACGGAGTTACCGAAGGACTCAATTTGTCGGTATTTTTCAAAGAATTGAAAAAACTTTATTGCATATGCCATTATCACCAACGAAATTAGTCCGTTTGTGATTTACCGATGGGAATACAGAAAGACGCAATCCATTTGTATATTCTAGAGAGTTAAAAAAAAATTACTATATATATCACTATTACATATGAAGTTATGTCAACGGAATAATTTCAGCGGTACAAGTTTAGCGGATAATTATTTTTTTTTGCGCATATTTTTTATCTATAAAACAATCAATATATATATTAGTTTGTAATTACCTTGCAAGTAGGACATAGAGGATCGATCATGAGAATATATGATAATGAGTTTCAATATGGAGGAATAAAATTTTGTTTTGGTGGATGGATATATATCTACAGGGAGAACCTAAAGCAGAATGCGAGGTCAGTTCCTCGCATTACAGAGACATGTGAATTGCATTGGCTTAAGTTACGTAGGTAATGTTCGTACAAAGTACAGCACTTAGGATTCCATCTCTTTCTCGTGGACCTAGCTAGCTAGATAGCTAGAAAGCCAAGTTGAGAAATTTCAGATAGGAGTGGTTCAAGACAGCTTGATGCTTATCTTTTTTCAAGATCTGCTGAAAGTTCTTAGAAACTTCATCGATAATATATGCTCAACAATCTTTCTAGAGATAAAAGTGCAGGTATATATGGAATAGAATTCACAACACATGACAAGATCACTCATCTTTGCTCAAAATGATTCTCTAAATCTAAAATTTAAACGATCTCTGATCTCTATGGCAAGCTGAATGTCGTTTGTGTCATAAAATTCCCTAGCTAGCTATGGTACGGTGATATAAATGGGCATCTTCGAGCCTTGGATAGCCGTTTTCTGTGGGTTCTCCATATATATTATTCCATGTTTTGTTGTCTTTATGCATGATGTGAATGTTCACGGGATTTGGCAGGCTGCACATTTTGCACAAGGTGGAGGCCAAATTGTGAAATTAAGCCCTCCCCTGGATTTTTGTTCAAAAAAACTAACATCTTGTGAGGATATTTCAATATTTCTTTCCATAATTTACTCCCTTTTCCCCTTCGAGAGAGAGAAAAAAAAAAAGAGGAGTTAGAATGATTTTTAAGAGTTTTCTCATCAATTTCTCGATTTATAAACCCTAACAGAAGAAATACATTCAAAAAATCATATTGTTTATGTGATAAGAAAAAAAAAATCCCTGATTTTTTTTTAATTCAAATGAGTATTTGTTTTTTCGCTAAAGTTGAGTGAGGTTTATTCCAATTTGGCCCAAGATATACTTGTCGGCACGAGGAATTAAAGCATACGTGGGTGCATTCTATATCTGTAGCTAAATTAGTTTTAATTGGCAACTAGTTATCGTACCTGCTATATTTATTTAGTAAATATCCTCATTTTTTAATTTATGTATTTTTTTTTGTTGTTCTTATGAAACATTTTTTTTTTATTAACAACATAATTTTTTTACATAAAAAATTAAGGTAATTAAAATAAATATCCGTAAGAATCATAAAAATTTAAATTCAAGAGAAAATTTAGTTAAAATTTGTTTTTATTATTTTTTTTTATGAAATATGTTTTTTCTATTAGGAGAATGTTTTTTCAAATAAAAATTTATTATAACTAAAAAACAAGTTAAAAAAACTAAAAAATCATGTATCCGTATATAAACTATGTGCTTGTATAAAAGAATAGAAGAGTAATTAATTTATGAAAACTATATAAAAAATATAACAATAAAATATATATTTTTATTCTTATTGAAAATTCTTGTGCAATATTATTTTTAATTATCCGTATATTACCATTAAAATTTCTAATCATGTTTTTAAAAAATTAAGTAATTAGATAATTTTTAAATACCATTTTATTTATTTAAGTTAAGAGAATTTTATTTTAAAATACATATAAAAAATCAAGGATCAAGTTAACGAAGCTCATGTGAGTCTAGGTTTGCCTAAACACGCCTGGGTTTTCAAGAATGTTATGTGATAATAGTAATTAAAATAAATGAAACATATATTCTTTCTTCTTTAAAATATACGTGATCAAAATTTGTCAATTAATTACCAGAGGTGTCCCAAAGCACGACGTCCTTAGGCCCAAATCAGAGTGTGAGTCCATGGGAGCAGCCACCGGGCCCAAACCCAATGATGGAACCAATGTGCTATAAGGCTCTAACCCACCAGACATTTATTTAATAATTGTATTGTGCCAAGCACGGTCCATATACCATGTCGGTGCCGCCCATCATCAGCCCACCCAGCCGTTTGACCAAATGACCCCTTTTTTGCTTTGATAAAAAAATAATAATAATAAAATGAAAACGAGACTCAAATAGAAAGTTATGGTAAAAAATTCTGGCTGTAAAATGTTTTTTTTTCTTGGAAATATATTAAAATATTTTTTTTAAAAAAAATTATTCAAATCAAAATCATTCAAAAATATATAAAAATATATTTTAATGTTTTTTTTTAAGACAAACGTATCCCAAACTCGGGTAGAAATGCAATATACATCACCACCGGTGCGAAATGTTAAGACATGAGTGGAGTGGAATGAATAGTGTGGGTGGTGTCTAGAGTTACTAGCAAGAGTTTTGGAGCTTAATTTAATTTTTGCTTGAAATGATTTTTTATTTTTATTTTAATGGAGCGAGGATGGCTTTAACTTGTCTTTGGATGAACAAGGTGAAAAACATTTGAGTTTAGAGATTTTCTGATGATGTCTGGGACCAAACCTGCAGACCAGAAGAGTTGGGCGGATACGCGCCGTCAACAAGTCATCTACAAGTTTATATATCTACAGACTGAAACACGATCAAGCCTGACCCCCGGACGGAGGCCTAGCCCGTCTTTTTTCTTATCCAAAATTTTCCTTTTTCATTTTGATGGAAGTTCGTCTGTTTTCTATTCAAGCATGTTTTCCTCTTTTTTTCACACTCCAACGTTCCTGCTCTTTTCTTTTCTTTTCTTTTTTCAAAATATATTTACTATTGAAATATTACAAAGCATATTTTCTTATTCCTTCCGAAGATTCTTCTCTCCTTACATTTATCAACCAGATGTCGATGAAATTTAGTGCCCTGTCTGTATACATTTCCTCAATCAGATCCAGCTACTAAAATAAAATAATTGGACACAATGTTAAACAGTGCACATATACTGATGAAATTTCCCACCATTCCAAAATTCAACAATAATGAATTCTACACAACCCAAAGATTCAACTTAGAGCGGACAAATATCTTGTTCCTCGTGAAGTGAAGATGCACAGGTGTAGTATTACATGCCTATTGGGTCAAATTTGGAACAACAGAATTATAGTGCTCCCCAAGACCAAACGCATGCTTATGGTACGACAACATAATGCTTGCATTAGATGAACCAGCACCACCGTCAGATTTGTACTCCTTTCCCATCTCCACATCAGGGAATGATCCTGAAAATATCTTGATATGCCTCCGGAGGCAGTGAGTTAGAGCCCCAAGCTCCAGCTGCCCTCCCCATGCTGTTGTAGACTCAACTTCTTTACAGTAATTCTCGAATCTATCTGAGAGTGAATGATCAGAGTGTTCTTCGGTAATAGTATCTGACAGGAAAAAAGGGAGGAAATCTGGTGAGTTTTCCCTCATATAGGCAGCCACCAATTTTCGAAGCTCTTGGTAATCATATGGTGCTGAACCTCCAGAAAGGAGTGCCAGCTGATCTTCAACAGCTCGGTAGAGGCAGTGCCCATCTGGCTTTATTTCATTTATAGTCAACCCGAGGGGTTCAAGCTTTCTTTCCAATTTTTCATCTTCAATCATTCGATCACTTTCAAGGTTGCTTTGCTCTTCTTGTATTCTTTGTTCTCTTTCTGCTTCTTGCTGAGCTCTTTTCCCCCGTCTCTTTGCGCTCTTGCTGGGCTTTGAATGCTCAGGCTGGTTGGTAACAGAAACCCCCGCTACAGCCTTCACCAAGTTGTCAAGATTGCTACTCTCATTTCCATTAGTACTGTTGTAACCTAAAGAAGCAAGTTCTTCAGCATGTTTTTCTTTTAGCTTTGCAGATAGTTGAGAGACCTCTTCCTCGACCAACTTTTTCTTAGCTTTCTGTTCCGCCTTGCTACCTTTTGCAGCTGCCTTTTTCATTTCAATTTCTTTGTTCTGCAGCTGTGTTATCTCCTTTCTGCTCACATAAAATTTTTAGACACAAACACCAATTAACAATTCGCCCAAGTGTTTAGGGGCAGAAGAAATTACCAATATTATATTATAATCAAATATAATGTTAAATGTAAAACTAAGGTAAGCAACAGGTAGACTTTCAGTACAAGTCATTTACAATCTACAGTTCTTTTTTGTCTTAATTTTTTTAATCTATGCATCTCAGTTCCATAGCAGTGACAATAGCTACTCCTCGTAATAAATGAAACATAAGGTCACCACCATCATAGCAATAATGGTTATTTCCTCATACCCTACCCACAAAAACTGGTACATCAGAAAGCTATGTGATAACTGAGTTTTCACACAATACCAAAAATATCCGCTACATCTAAAATAGTAAAGAAAACACTGAACCCAAATCATAAATAAATGGATCGGTAATAAATCGATGATGCAGATTATAGAACAATATACCTGTGCCGAGAAAGCATTTCATCACGGGATTCCTCTTCCTTTTGAGACGCATTGGCCCGAATTGCCTCAATTGGTTGATCCTGTATTTCTTGAGCATCCGACATTTGGACTGCACTTTGATAAAAAAAAAAAAAAAATGATAATTCAGAACCTGGGATGTAGTTGAACCAGACCGTCCGAAACAAATAACTACAAATTCTACAAAGATTAAAACCAGAACCTAATTTCCTAACCCCAATCATGATATAACGTCTGCAAGACTGAAATATGGATTCTCCATAGAAACCCAACTGGTCGATTAAGCTAATTACATAAATCCCATACTCAAAACCATATTTTTCGAAATAGCAACTATTCAACAGATAAAATTCACAGAACCCATGAATGAAAACTTCTTCAAGTTTAGCTTAGACAGAGAAGAAGTCTAACCTTTAAGAAAATCGAATAAAAAGTAAAGGAAGTGGGTTTCCAGCGGCAGAACTCGCTGACAGCGATACTAGGAAAGGCGGCTGTTACAGCTTCGGGGGTCTTGGGATCCCTCGGCGTCGATTAAAAAAAGATTTTCTCTTCTTTTGTGTGTGATATAAATAGAAAGGGCAGAGGGAGAGTGGCGGCCCAAAACAAAAAGGGAAGGAAGGCCCTTCTTTTACACTAGGGTTTTAGAGTTTTTAACATAATAGGGTGCATCTGGTATCTGTACTTGTTTTATTTTCTTAATTCAGTCCCTGTACGTTTTCTTATATATTTCTTATACTCTCTTATTGTGACAAACTGGTGGCTGGAGATATGGCTGTATTGAATCTTTGAGAGGTTCGGCTCGATCTTCTTCTCTTTGCACGATGACTGATTTAAACTTTAAAGGAGAAAAACTATTATTCTTGATGCAGAGGAGGCTACGAGTAACACAAACATCTTTCAATATATATATATATATAGATCGATTCTGGATAATATTGACAATGATTTCGGCTGATTTTCTTTCCTTTCTTAGCACAATTTGATCGCTAAAACGTGGCAATTTGGAAGCTGAACTCCTCATAAAGGTGAGCAAGGATGTTGCTGGGCCAGAGTTATGAACAAAAAGACCGTTGCCATCTCCTTCATATTGGGATGTGAAGTTTGCTCAAGGCTTGGTCCTCAAGCAACAAAGATTTGTTTTGGGCTCTTTTGAACTGGGCTTTGTGAAACATGCCCTTCATGTCCATGCACTCACGAGTTAGCCTTAAAACGCTTCTTTTCATTCTGATTTGCAAGAGAACACGAAGGAATTTAAGAGAAAATGTGACAAGGAAGAAAAAAAGGAGTGATTATCCTTCATAGGATTTAATTATAACTTAATCCGTTAACTACCATTTACCATTCTCAATTTAGCAGTTTTCCCAATGGACCCAGGTTGTTGTTTGGGCTCAATTGCCCTTAGGTTCAGGCAATAACAAAGAATAGAACTAGGTGCTACCTAGGCTCATACATAATTGGGTCCGGGTGTAGCGTGTGGATCTAATTAATTTTGGGTATTGGGCGTACGCCTAACACCTATATTGGGTACACGTCCCAGTACACCAGGCATTGAATATGTACAGAGTCAGAATTAAAGCATAAGATTTTCTATATAGGATATAATTTAGTGATCTCAGGTTTAAGAATCACTTACATAATTGTCATGTGAGTTTTTTCATAAATATAAGTGATTTTTTCATATGGAGTTTTCATACGGGTCAGTTCAATGTGCATGTCATCTAACAGGCATCTACATACTAGTTCTAATTGCTTCTTTTTATAAAGGAAAGAACATGATATGTATCAGTCTCAACAACTCTAATTAATATCCAATCTTAATAGAACATTGATCGAGAACATTTAGAAATAATATTTTGATGTAATATACAGGAATCCTATAATTATAATGACTTTATAATTTCATTTGCAAAGTATTTTTGTCCCGAAAACTTTATCTTTACTCTAAATTTATTAATCAGATATTAGATTCATTAATCAAGTATTTGATGAATATTAAAAATAAATAAAGCCTTTATTAATACACACACACATATGAACAAGATCAATGACACGTATAACCAACTGATTGGCTACATTGCATATACAATTACAATTAGCCCAATTGTTAGTAATATTTTGATTATGGTTTGAATTAGAGCCATCAAGAGCTAAACTCGATAAGGTCAAATGTTTTCAATCCCAAGAGAGTTAATAAGGATAATAAACCTATGTCATAAATCACACATGTGTGTAGCCTGAAACAATAAGGAATAGCGCAACTCATCACTATTTAATTAGAAAAATGAGCACATTCGAGTCTATTTTATTGGACTTTTATTTGGTTTTATTATTGAATTTTATTTTATTTTATTTTAGACTTCATCTTATTTTAGTGGGTTGTTAGCTTAATTGTTAGTAATGTTTTAATTATGGTTTGAATTAGAGCCACCAAGAACTACACTTGATAGGGATGAATTTTTTCAATCCCAAGAAAGTTGATAAAGATAATAAACCCTCGTAATAGATCACACACATGTATAGTCTAAAACAACAATAAATAGCTTAAGCCGTCACTTTTTAATTAGAAAATTGATCACATTCAAGTCTATTTTTAGATTTCATCTTATTTTAATTTATCCTCTCTTTTATTTTGCTTCTTCTTCTTCCTCAACTCTCCCGCGCGCATCACATCAACATTGATATATACCACAAAGGACTGGAAAAGAAGAGATCACAAGTGGGTGGATGGGACACAGCATATTGGATACGATCGCGTATGACGCATGTACATGTTCACCATACGCATAAAAAGCTACTGAAATTGGCCGGCATAGGCATGCATGCAGGACAAGGAATTTTGCATATTCTTAAGAATTTGATATATAGAAAGATTCGTCTTGCATGTTTATGATCAAGAAGAATAAGCAAGAAGATGCACTTATACACAAGATTTGATTTGTGATAGCTAGCAAAGGCCAAGTAGCTATAGCTAGTACTGTTGTCAACTATTTTTTCAATTATCTTCACACGGCCTTTTCCATCTTTGTAAGGGCAGATTTTGTCCACCTGTTAGTTCGACAGGAAGTACCGAATCTAAATTTTCAGTTAATGAAAAGAAAAGATTTTCCCCATCTCTGTAAACTTTTTTAGTTAATGAAAAGAAAAGGAAAGTTTTTTTTTTTTTTTGAAGAGGATATGCACAGTACAGAGATCAAAAGAGAAAAGCAAGAACGTATAGATATATCCATTGCCAATTTTATTTTTTTTCATCATAATAATAAGCTAACAAGATCTATTCGAGTTTTGAATGTAAAGGCACAACTTAGTGGCATTCTCCTCTTCAAACAAGTGTAAATGTATGTAGCTCTATTTTCCTGTGTTCCTTTTCTTTTGCAAGTAGAATCTGGTTTTTCTTTTCCTTCCTCCTGTTTCTAGAATTTTGCATACCATTAATACGGTGAGGGGACCAATTCAAGAAAGTGAGAATGGATTGGATAAACTCTATCTTCCTCCACATCAGCCAGCGCCCAGCAGATGCTATGTGTTAAATTAATTGAGATTAAATAGAAAAAGGAGGCTAGAATTCTGAATAATCTGTATATTATGAATGCATAGTCTTAACCTAAATACAAATAAAGTATATATAAGTGAAACTGAAAGTACTATTCTACTCTTAATAAATAAAACTACATAAATATTATTTAACACTGTGCTACAATGACAAGTGACCCAAATGTGTCAGGCAATCACAAGAAACAAGTTTAACTTGATCCAGCTTTAAGAGCTACGTCGTGTGCTGTCTATGCATTCGTATACATTCATCAGGAATTTTTCGATAATCTTAATTCATAGGCGAGGCAAGACATCTGTGTAGAGATTAAGTTGATGGAATATTTGCAGAGAGGATGAACAGGTGACCCAGACCTTCCATGCCTTTGACATTCCACATATATATACCAGCCACTATTGAAAGGGCATTGAGATTCTCCATGGTGGTCAGATATGAAAAAAGGTATTCTTGTCCATCCTTCAACAACGAATACTTATCAATATTTTCAGTAATTAACTTCGAATTCTATATTTCAGATGCTACCAACGGGGGGCCGAAAGTATGTTCTGCTAATTGTTAAATGTATTGTTTTTATTCCTACACTGTTTATCTGTACGGAAAATCTATCCTGGAGATTTGAATTACAGTTATAGATGACAGGTACAAGTTGTTTATAGCACAAAGGGGTCACTATCAAATAAATCATGCATAATTTGCAATATTTTTCTTATCCAAACAAATATCAGAAGGATCTTTCTCTTTTTATCCTATAGTTTGTTTTTCCTTTATGGATTAAACAATTGTATCCACCACCCCTCAACTGCCCTTATAAATAAGGCCTGATGAATCTCAAAGTCCACCAAAGCAATTCCTCAGTAACTAGCAGCTACAAGCTTCTGCACTCAGCTTGCTTCCCTGCAGGTTTTTTTCCTTTCTTGATTGACTTTGTGTTTCTTCCAAGCTAATTCTAGTAGCACTCAGCTAGCTGTGAATAGCAAGAGAATTGTTTCTTTTCTTAGCAACACCAGGAAAAGGTTTTAGAAATGGATAAGGTTAGAGATTTGGCATCTAGGAACGCTGCAGTGATCTTCACCAAGAGCTCATGCTGCATGTGCCACAGCATCAAGACACTTTTTTATGAACTAGGTGCAAGCCCCGCAATTCATGAGCTAGACCGTGAAGCCAATGGTAAGGAAATGGAGTGGGCTTTACGTGGGCTAGGGTGCAACCCCACCGTCCCAGCTGTCTTCATAGGTGGAAAATGGGTAGGATCAGCCAAAGATGTGCTATCCCTGCACCTCGATGGGTCTTTGAAACAAATGCTCATGGAAGCCAAGGCAATCTGGTTCTAGCTATAGTACCTCTCAAATAAGCCACACAGTACTTTAGTTTAACGCTGTATGATATGGAAATAGCTCTTATGCTATGTTGAAAACAATGTTGTATTTAAGGGCTTTGCTTTTTCTTGAGTTCCCTGACTGCATTGTATGAAAAAACGTAATATTATGATAAAAAATCCTGAAGATCAGTTTTCAGGGGGTGTTTAAGATTTCAATGATGCTTTCACTTCTGTCCATAATCAGAAACCTACCTGAGAACTTCGAGCATATTTTTACTCTGTTGGCTTGATGCCTATCTTATAAAAAATGGAGATCAGGCAAGCATTTACTAAAGTCACCTATCCTGAACAATTAGAATTCTCACTTCAGAATATCTGGCAGAACTGCCACGTGCAAGCTAAATTGAAATATAGGATAAAGTTCATCTCCGTAGAAGAAATTTTCGGACAGAAATTTATCCGCTTGATAAAATTGCAATTCTTGGCAGAGCTTCCTCTGCACAACTGTCAAACCGGTAAGAAATATTTGTGGATAACATATGGTGCGTTTTCCTTGAAATCATTTTAAGATATATTTTAACCTTAAACATGGTTATTTTTACCCCTAAATTTTGGAATTGAGACCTTTTAATCACTTCTACATGGATACCTTTGCTAAGGGAATGACAAAAAGGTGATGCTGGAACTTTTATGCTTCCCATAATGTATTCCTCCATATCCAGAAAGCAAAAACTTTTTCCGATGTGACTTTCATGCATAAACTAAGAATATAACATCCATGCATATGATTTCCTAGATGTGCATATCTAC
>Ga0325403_1003104_pt1 | contig 15011 bp, 17 predicted proteins | sample PopdelMetagenome_19_FD_205665 | JGI IMG/M metagenome (GOLD analysis project Ga0325403, IMG submission 205665) | Populus deltoides microbial communities from Bellville, Georgia, United States - Xylem-PdKOR-R4 | ecosystem: Host-associated > Plants > Phyllosphere > Stem > Wood/Secondary xylem...
CCCAGGGCGCCGGCGACCAGGGCCTGATGTTCGGGTACGCCTGCGACGACACCCCCGAGCTCATGCCGCTGCCGATCTGGCTGGCGCACCGCCTGTCCGAGCAGCTCACCGCCGTCCGCAAGAGCGGTGAGCTCGCCCACCTGCGGCCCGACGGCAAGACCCAGGTCACCATCGGGTACGACGGCGACCGCGCCGTCTCGCTGGACACGGTGGTCCTGTCCACGCAGCACGCCCCCGGTGTCGACCTGCGCGAGCTGGCCGAGGACATCCGCACCGCGGTGGTGGCTCCCGTGCTGGAGGGCGTCGACCTCGACACCTCCGGTCACCGGCTGCTGGTGAACCCCACGGGCCGTTTCGAGATCGGCGGTCCCATGGGCGACGCCGGGCTCACCGGCCGCAAGATCATCGTCGACACCTACGGCGGCATGGCCCGCCACGGCGGCGGCGCCTTCTCCGGCAAGGACCCGTCGAAGGTCGACAGGTCTGCGGCGTACGCGATGCGCTGGGTGGCCAAGAACGTCGTGGCCGCTGGTCTCGCGCGCCGCTGCGAGGTGCAGGTGGCGTACGCCATCGGCGCGTCCCACCCGGTGGGCCTGTACGTCGAGTGCTTCGGCACCGAGACCGTCGGCCTGGGCCGTCTCACGGCCGCCATCAAGGAGGTCTTCGACCTCCGCCCGGCGGCGATCGTGCGCGACCTCGACCTGCTGCGTCCCGTCTACGCCCAGACCGCTGCGTACGGGCACTTCGGTCGCGACCTGCCCGGCTTCACCTGGGAGCAGACCGACCGCGCCGCGGCGCTGAAGGCCGCTGCCGGCGCCTGACGCCCCTCAGCGTCCGCACGAAGGACCGCACCCTCCTCGGAGGGTGCGGTCCCTCGCGTCCGGGGTCGCGGACCGCAGCCCGGCGCCTGGTCGCGGTTCAGCGGGGGCGGCGGTGGGCGACGACCACGTACCCGCCGCCGTCGTGCGCCGTGCCGTCCCAGGTGGCCCACCGGTGCTCCGGCACCAGGCCCGCGGCGTCGAGGGCGGCGTCGACGTCGGCCAGCGGCGTCGGGTCGCAGCCCTCGGGGAGGTGCTCGGCGTCGAGCCCGAAGCCCGCGAGCAGCAGCCCGCCCGGACGCAGCACCCCGGTGCAGCTGCGCGCCGCCGCCGCCAGCGTGCCCGGGTCGAGGAGGGGCACGACGTTCCCCGCGAGCACGACGGCGTCGAACGGCTGGCCGAGCGGGGTCCCCCCGAGGTCCGCCAGGTCAGCCACCTCCCAGGGCACCAGCGGGTGGTCGCGCCGCGCGACGGCCACCATCGCCGCGTCGGCGTCGCACCCGACGACGTCGTACCCCCGCTGCGCCAGCCGTGCCCCGAGGCGGCCCGTGCCGCACCCGGCGTCGAGCACCCGGGCCGGCGGCGGGACCAGCCGCTCGACGAGCGCGGCCTCGCCGTGGACGTCAGCGCCCTCGGCGGCCATCGCCCGGAACTGCTCCGCGTACGCCTCGGCGTACCGCTCACCGCGGGTGGCGCGCGCCACCCGTCGCCACGTCGCGCTCACCACCTCATCCTGCCCGCCGACCGAGCGCCAGCCGCCACCATGGTCCCGTGCCCGCCGTCCCCCGCCCCGCGCTCCTGACCGACGTCGAGGTCGCCGTGCTGCACCGCCGCGCGCTGACCGCCGTCGTCGTCTCCCAGGTGCTGGGTGGCGCGGGGCTCGCCGCGGGGGTCACCGTGGGCGCCCTGCTCGCGCAGGACCTCCTCGGCGGTGACGCCGTCGCCGGCCTGCCCGCAGCCCTGACCACCCTCGGCTCAGCCGGCGCCGCCTACGGCGTGGGGCGGCTGTCCCAGCGCTCGGGCCGCCGGGTGGGGCTCGGCACCGGCTTCGCCGTCGGCGCCGCCGGGGGAGCGGGCGTCGTGGTCGCGGCCGTCATCGACTCCCCGGTGCTGCTGTTCGCCTCGCTGCTGCTCTACGGCGCGGGCACCGCCACCAACCTGCAGGCCCGCTACGCCGGCACCGACCTCGCGCCGCCCCGGGGCCGCGCCACCGCGGCGTCCACCGCCCTGGTCGCCACCACCTTCGGCGCCGTCGCCGGCCCCGCCTCGGTCGACCTCCTCGGCCGGACGGCCACCGCCGCGGGGATCCCCGCGCTCGCCGGCCCCTTCGCCCTCAGCGCCGCCGCGTACGCCCTGGCGGGGCTGGCGCTGGTCGTGATGCTCCGGCCCGACCCGCTGCTCGTGGCCCGCGAGCAGGCCCAGCTGCGCCAGGCGCAGGACGACGGCGCGGGTGCCGCGGCCGACGGTGCGCCCCGCGGCGTGAACCGCTCAGGGGTGGCCGTCGGGGCGACCGTCATGGTCCTCACCCAGGTGGCGATGGTCGCGATCATGACCATGACGCCCGTCCACATGCGGCTGCACCACGGCCTGGGGGCGATCGGCGTCGTCATCGCCCTGCACATCAGCGCGATGTTCCTGCCGTCCCTGGTCACCGGCCGGCTCGTGGACCGCTGGGGGCGCGTGCCGGTGGCGGTGGCGTCCGCCGCGACGCTGCTGGCCGCCGGCGTCGTCGCTGCGCTAGCCCCGGCGGAGTCGTTCGTGCTGCTCGCCCTGGCGCTGGTGCTCCTCGGCCTGGGGTGGAACTTCGGCCTGATCAGCGGCACCGCGCTCATCATCGACGCCACCGACGTGCACAGCAGGGCCCGCGTGCAGGGGAGCACCGACGTCCTCGTCGCGCTCGCGGGTGCGACCGGCGGGGCGCTGTCCGGTGTGGTGGTGGCCGGCGCCGGTTTCGCGGTGCTCGCCCTCGGCGGGGGCGCGCTCGCGCTGCTGCTGGTGCCCGTCGTCGCCCTGCACCGCCGTTCGGCGAGCAGCGGCGTCGTCGCAGCGCCATGATCCGCTCGTGAAGGATCACCCCGCCCCGTCCAGGTCACCCCGCCAGTGGCTCGCGGCGCTGCCGCAGCCCTTCAAGACCCTCTGGCTGGTGGCCCTGGTGGCCGTCCTCGGGGCCTTCGTCGGGCTGGTGCTGACCGGGAGCGCGCTGGTGGTGCTGCCGGCGCTGGCGGTGCTCGCGGTCGCGGGCGCCGTCCTCGCCCTCGACGTCCGGCGCAACGCGACCCAGCTCACCGAGCTCGTCCGCTCCGGCCGCTGGCTCGGGCGGGACCTGTCCGGCTCGCTGCTGGCGCGCCCCTGGTACCCCCGGCTCGTGGGAGCGGGCGTCGTCCTCGCGGCGGTCGTCATCGCGGTGGCGTCCCTGCTCGACCCCTCCGCTGCCCGCGGCTGAGGGGCAGCTGCCCGCCGCTGTGCAGCGGTCCGGGCTACAGGACGGACCCCGGTGCGCCGATGTTCGGGGAGTCGTCAGCCGCTGCTCAGGAAGAGGGTTCTGTGCCTGGACCCGTCCGCCCGGACGACCTCTTCGCCCTCCTCGCCGGCGACCCCCGCGCCGGGGAGCTCGTGGTGCAGTACCAGCCCGTCGTCGCCACCGCCGACGCCGAGCCGCTCGGCGCCGAGGCGCTGGTGCGCTGGCGCCGGCCCGACGGCGAGGTGGTGATGCCCGACGCCTTCGTGCGCACCGCCGAGGCCAGCGGCCTGGGGACCTCGCTCGACGAGGCCGTGCTGCGCCGGGCCGCTCAGCAGGTGCTCGCCTGGGACGCCTGCGGCGTGCGCGTCCACCGCGTCGGGGTCAACCTCGGGCGGTCGAGCGTGCTGAGCCCCGACCTGCCGCGCGTGGTCGAGCGGGCCTGCGCCGACGCCGGGATCGGTCCCGACCGGCTGATGCTCGAGGTGGTCGAGCACGAGGAGCTCGAGCTCACCTCCGCGGTGCTCGACCGCCTGCAGGCGCTGGTGGACGACGGGGTCACCCTCGCCGTCGACGACTTCGGCGCCGGGTACGCCGCCGCGGGCCTCCTCCAGGCGCTGCCCGTGGGGGTGCTGAAGGCCGACCGCGTGCTGCTGCCCTGCGCGAGCCGCCCCGCCGCGCGCACCGCCCCGCGCCCCGGAGCGGTGCTCGCCGGTGTCGTCGCGCTGGCCGCGGCCGCCGGCGCCGAGGTCACCGCCGAGGGCGCTGAGACCCCGGAGCACCTGGCGCTCCTGCGCGACCTCGGTGTGCCGCACGCCCAGGGCTGGCTCTTCGCCCCGTCCCTCGACCCCGACGCGCTGACCGACCACTGGCGCGCCTGGGCCGCCGGGCGGGCGGCTGTCCGGGCCGCGGCTCAGGTGCCCGCCCCGTCACGCTGACCCGCAGCCGGCGGCGCACCGATGCGCGTCCACGGGGCTGCGGGCCGACCCGCCGGAGGCTCGAAGGCGAACCAGCTGCCCTGCCCGGGCTGGTCGTGGCGGCGGTCGACGGCGACCCCGGCGAGGTGGCACCACAGCAGGGTCCCGACCCCGCCGTGCGCCACCACCGCGACGTCTCCGGTGGCTCCGTCGACGGCTCGCGCCACGGCGGTGACGAACCGCGCCTGCGCGTCGACGGCCCGCTCCCAGCCGCGGACGCTCACCCCGGGGTGCGCGAAGAAGGCACCAGCGAGCTGCTCGAACTCCGCCGGCGGCACGAACCCGGTGGCCGACCTGTCGTTCTCACCCAGCTCGGGGTCGGTCAGCACCGGCAGGCCCAGCGGCTCGGCGAGGGCGCGGGCCGTCTGCACGGCCTTGGTCTCGGAGCTGGAGACGACGCGAGCGAGCGTCCGGGTCCACGGCAGCTGCAGCAGGTGCGCGAGCCTCGCCCTGCCCGCCGCTGAGAGCTCCCACTGCGGCACGGCGACCGCCGGGTCGACGTCGACCTCGGGATGGGTGATGACGTAGACGGTCACCCGCTCATCCCAGCACCCGGACCTCGACCCGCTCCGCTCCTCGACGAGGTCGCGCCCCTCGGCGGGCGGGCGCGCCAGCCGTGCGGGCCCGTCGCGGTCAGGACGGGTCGGGAGGGGGCAGCACGCGCACGGGGGAGCCCGCCGCCCAGGCCGCGACGTCCTCCACGGCGTCGGTGAAGAAGCGACGGTAGGTCGTGGTGCTGACGTACCCGACGTGCGGGGTCAGCACGGTGCGGGGCGCGATGCGGAGGGGGTGGCCGTCGGGCAGGGGCTCGACGTCGAAGACGTCCAGGCCCGCGCCGCCGAGGTGGCCCGAGCGCAGGGCGTCGAGCAGGGCTGCCTCGTCGACCAGCGGACCGCGCGACGTGTTCACCAGCAGCGCCCCCGGCTTCATGAGCGACAGCTCGCGGGCAGCGATGGTGCCGCGCGAGCGCTCCGACAGCTTCAGGTGCAGCGTCACGGCGTCGGAGCGGGCGAGGAGGTCGTCCTTGGTGGTCGGCTCGACCCCGAGGCTGCGGGCCAGGTCGGGGTCGAGGTGCTGCGACCACGCCAGCACCTCCATGTCGAACGCCCGCGCGACGCGCGCCACGCGCTGGCCCAGCCTGCCCAGCCCGACGACGCCGAGGACCGCGCCCGCCAGGTCTCCGCCGAGGCCCGAGCCCGTGGCGAGCCGCTGCTGCCACGCGCCCGCGCGCACCCCGGCGTCGAGCCGCGGCACGTCCTTGGCCAGCGCGAGCAGCAGCGCCCAGGTCAGCTCGGCGGTGGCGGGCTCGACCATCCCGGTGCCGCAGACGACCACGCCCCGGCGGGCGGTGGCCTCGAGGTCGATCGCGGCGTTGCCCATCCCGGTGGTGACGAGCAGCCGCAGGTCGGGCAGGTCGCCGAGCAGCGCGGCGTCGAACGCCGTCCGCTCCCGCATGGCGACGACGACGGCGGCTCCCGCCAGCGCTCCGCGCAGCGCCGCGCCGGTGAGGTGCTGGTGGACGAAGTCCACCTCGGCCCCGTCGGGAAGCGCGGTCCAGTCAGCGAGCTGGGCCGCCACGTGCTGGTAGTCGTCGAGCACCACGATGCGCACGCGAGGACGCTACGCGCGCGGGATCCGGGGTGCCCGCCAGGCCAGCGGCGGCGCGCGCCCAGGCGCGCTGGGCGAGCAGGGCGACCAGGGCGGCCCCGCCGAGCGCCGCCGCAGCGCCGGCGAACGCCGTCGGCACGCCGGCGTGCTCGATGACGACACCGCCGACCGCTGTGCCCAGCGCACCGCCGGTGGTGACGGCGGTCGAGAGCCACGCCTGCGCCTCGGTGGTGCGCCCGAGCGGGGCGGAGGCGTCGACGAGCGCCTGCTGGATGATCAGGCTCGGCGCGATGGCCAGGCCGACGACGAACAGCACCCCCAGCAGCACCGGGGTGGGCGGGTCACCGGGAGCGGCCAGCACCGCGGCCACCACGGCGAGCCCGGCGCCGAAGACCGTCAGGGTCACCGGCAGCAGCCGCCGGCCCGAGCGCTCCCCGGCCAGGGCGCCGAAGGCCAGGCCCCCGACGGTGCTGCCCCCGGCGATGGCGGCGAAGAGGAAGCCGAGCGTCGCGTCGTCACCCAGCACGCTGCGGGCGGTGGCGGCCAGGGACGTGTCGGTGGCGCCGAAGGCGAGGGCCATCACCAGGCCGGTGGCGAGCACCGCCACGAGCGCCGTCGAGACCATCCGGCGAGCGACCGTCGCGACCGTCGCGACCGTCGCGACCGTCGCGACTGTCGCGACCGGAGCGCCCGGAGCGACCGGTGCGGCGTCACCGCCCTCGACGGTCCGCACCGGGGTGGGCGGGTCTACCGGGCGCAGGTGGGGCTGCAGCCTCGCCGCGGCCGTGGCCGTGTAGGCGAGGCCCCCCACCAGCAGCACGGCTGCCGTCACCAGGAGCGGACCCGTCGCCGGCAGGACCACCAGCAGCCCCGACAGCAGCAGCGGGCCCATGACGAAGATGGACTCGACCGCGGCCGCGTCCAGGGCGTACCCCGCGCGGCGCTGCGCGAGGTCGGGCAGGAGCACGCGCCACGAGCTGCGCATCGCGGCGCTGAACGGCGGGAACGTCAGGCCGGCGCCCAGCGCCAGGGCGCACAGGAGCACGACGGACCCGCCCGCCTGCGCCACCAGCGCCAGCACGGCGACCAGGCAGGCGCTGGCGCTGACCACCGGGACGAGCACGCGGTGCTGCGCGCGGACGTCCATCGCGCGCCCCCACACCGGGGCCCCGCACGCCGTCCCCGCCGCGAAGGCCGCCGTGACCAGGCCCGCGGCGGCGTAGGAGCCCGACGTCCGCTCCACGAGCAGCACGATGCCGAGCGGCGCCATCGCGATCGGCAGCCGCGCCAGGAGGGAGGCGGCGAACGTCCCGACGGTCGCGCGGTGCGCGAAGACCGCGCCGTAGACGGCGAGCCCGCGCGTCCCGGTCCCCCCGCCCGACGTCACCTCCGCAGGCTACGTGACCCTCGGTGACCGGTGCTCGCGGCACCTGGAGGGGGTGGCGGCGGGTGCGAGAGGATCACCGGCGTGCTGAGGGCTGTGGTCTTCGACCTCGACGACACGCTGGTCGACCAGCGCACCGCGGTCGCCGCGGCGGTGACGGCCTGGGGCGCCGAGCACGGTGTCGACGACGACGGCGCGGTCCAGCGCTGGGCGGCCCTGTGCGACGTCCACTACGAGCGCTACCAGCGCCGCGAGCTCACCCTCCACGAGCAGCGCCGGGTGCGGGTGCGGGAGTTCCTCGGTCGTCTGGACGCCGACGACGGCGAGGCCGACGACCTGTTCTCCGGGTACCTCCACCGCTACGAGGCCGGATGGAGGCGGTACGACGACGCCGTGCCGGCGCTCCGGCGGGCGCGCGCCGCGGGGCTGCTCACCGCCGTCCTCACCAACGGCGACGCCGAGCAGCAGCGCGGCAAGGTCGAGCGCACCGGGCTCGCCGGCGAGGTCGACGTCCTCGTCGCCAGCTCCGAGCTCTCCGCCGGCAAGCCCGACCCGCGGGCCTACGCCGAGGCGCTGGCCCGCGTCGGGGTGGGCGCGCACGAGGCGGTCATGGTCGGCGACTCGCTGGTCGACGACGTGCGCGGCGCGCTCGCGGCGGGCCTGGGCGCGGTGCTGGTCGACCGGCTGGGCGAGCACGCCGACGCCGACGTCCTGCGGGTCACCACCCTCGACGGGCTCGACCTGCGCCTCGCCGATGAGTCCCGGCTCCCCGGCCCGTCGTCCAGGGCATGACCGGACGCATCGTCATCGACCTGTTCAGCAGCCTGGACGGCGTGGTCCAGGCCCCCGGCGGGCCCGACGAGGACCCCTCGGGCGGCTTCACCCTCGGCGGCTGGCAGGCGCCGCTGTTCGACGCCGCGGTCGGGGAGCAGGTGATGGCGGGGATGGCCGAGATGGACGCGCTGCTCCTGGGACGGAGGACCTACGACATCTTCGCCGGCTACTGGCCCCGCCAGGACGAGCGCGACGTCGAGATCGCCCGCACCTTCAACCGCATCCCCAAGTACGTGGTGTCGCGGGGCGCACCGGAGCTGGCGTGGGCGGGGTCCACCCAGCTCGGGCCCGACCTGGCAGCAGAGGTCGCCGCGCTGAGGCAGCGGCACGCCAGCGTGCACGTGGTCGGCAGCGCCGAGCTGGCGCGGACCCTGGTGGCGGACGGCCTCTTCGACGTCGTGAACCTGTGGGTCTACCCGGTGGTGCTGGGTGCCGGGAAGCGGCTGTTCCCCGACGACGGCCCGGCGCTCGGCCTGCAGCTGCTGGAGCCGCCGACCTCGGGCGGGACGGCCGTGCTCCTGCGCTACGGGCCCGGCGGCCCGGTGCGCACCGGTGACATGGCGACCGACCCCCGCACCTGACCGGGGCCGGTCACCGCCCGCCGCCTCAGGCGCGCAGGAGCGGCGGCGCCTCGGGGGAGCCGGCGTCGACGGCCAGCGCCGCGACCCGGAGCGCCGGGTCGAGCCCCTCCCACACCTGGTCGAGCAGCGCCTCCAGCGACGCCGCGGGGGCGGCGACGTCGACGGGCGCCGCGGTCGAGCGGACCTCGGTGGTGCTGCCGTCGTACGTGGTCATGAGCACGCCGGTGCCGGGTGCCACGTGCCCGGCGGTCCAGGCGAGGTGGTCGGTGCTGTCGTCACCGCGACCGCTGCGCCTGGCCGCCCCGACGACGCCGTCGGCGGCGGAGGACGCGTCGAGGGCCACCCAGATGCGGGTGGTGCAGATCGGCGGGTCGGGCTCGAAGGTGTGGGCGGCCCACGCCTCGGCGACCGGCTCCCCGGAGCTCAGCGACTCGGCCAGCGGCACCACCTGGTCGCCGTTGCCGACGACGAGCCAGGTGCCGCGGCGGGCCACCGCGACGTAGTGGCGCAGCGCGTCGTGGGGCCCGGCCGAGGTGTCCTCGACCGCCACGTCGCCACCGGGGCGCACCGCCAGGGCGCGGCGGCGCGATCCCTCGCTGCGGCCCGTCAGGAAGTAGACGACGCCGAGCGCGCCGTCGTCGGCCCTGGCCAGGAGCACCCCGCGGCCGGGGTACGGGCGGTCGGCGAGCGCGGAGGTGAGGGTCTGCACGACCGCTCACCGTAGGCCCCGGTGCCGGTCAGGTCTGGGGCGCGGTCCACTGCTCCCACGAGAGCACCCAGTCACCCAGGCCGTTCGTGAGCTCCATCTTGCGGTCCGTGCCGGTGACGTCGACGACGTCACCGCGCTGGGCGATGCCGTAGAACCACTTCGCGTCGGCGTCGGAGGCGTTCAGGCAGCCGTGCGAGACGTTGCGCCTGCCCTGGGAGGCCACCGACCAGGGGGCGCCGTGCACGAACTCCCCGGAGTTGGCGATGCGGGTGGCCCACTTGACCTGCGTCGCGTAGTCCTGGCCCACGGTGCGCCCGTCCATGAGGTAGTCCTCGTGCTTCTCCAGCACCAGGTGCACGCCGGAGCGGGTGACGAAGGCGGGGTCGGAGTCCTCGCGGCCGGCGGAGATCGGGATGGTCCTGGCCACCTCGCCGTTGACCCGCACCGTCATCTCGTGGGTGTCCGTGTCGGCGGTGGCGATGTGGGAGTCGCCGATGGTGAAGGCGATGTCGCGGTCGGCGGCCCCCCACCTCCCGTCGACCTGCATCCGGGTCATCGGCACCTGCACCCTGACCTGCGTGCCGGAGGGCCAGTACTCCCTGGGCCGCCAGTGCACGCGGTCGGAGCCGATCCACCGCCAGGCGCCCTCGACGCCCCCGGAGTCCACGGTGATCGCGTCGGTGACGGCCTGGCGCTCCGCCTCGGGCACGTCGGTGGTGAAGATGACGACGACGGGCATGCCGACGCCGACGACCTCGCCGTCCAGCGGCATCATCTTGGCGCGCACGGCGCCGTCCTCGGAGACGGTCGTGAAGGCGAGCTGGCCGGTGGCGGTCGCGCCGTCGGCGTTCGTCGCCGTCGCGGCGGCGGTGTACGCGGTGTCGAGGTCGAGGTCGTCCGTGGGGGTGACCGACCCGTCGTCGGCGGTCGTGACCGCCACCGGGGCGCCGTCGGCGGCGGTGAGGGTGATGCCTGTGAGCGTGCCGTCGGTGACGGTCGCCCGGAGCACCGGACGGGGGCTGACCGGGCCGTCGGCGCTGAAGCCGTCACCGGCGAGGGCGACCTGCGCCGGGGGGGCAGGCGGGGCCGGGGAGGGGGTGCCCCCGGCGCCGGCACCGGCGGCCGCGTCCTGGCCGGGGCCGCAGCCCGCCAGCGCCGCGCCTGCGGGCAGCGCCACCAGACCGCTGACCGCCAGGAGGAACGCGCGGCGGCCGACGGGGGTGCGGGGGGTCGGGCGGGGCGTCTCAGCGCTCACGGGAGGTGTCGTCCTCAGCGGTGTCCGGGCGGTCGGTGGTCCGCCGTCCGGGGAGGGGACGCACCGGGGTCTGCAGTGCGGGGGCACCGTGCGCCGGAGCGGGGGTGCGGTCTCGGTCGCGCAGCGGGACGGCGGACGCGAACAGCGCGGCGACCCCCGTGGTGGTGCCGAGCCAGGCGACGGCAGCGGCGGTGATGACCAGGCCGAGGGTCATCACGCCACCGCCAGCGACGTGCGGCCGGTGGCGCGCCACTCGCAGCCGCAGCGCTCGGCCAGGCGGCGCAGGTGCTCCAGGACGACCAGCTGCCCGGCGCTCCAGGTGGCGCAGGCGCTCTCGTCGACCTCCAGCACGCGGTGCCCGTCCTGGACGGCGCGCCGGACGCGGACGGCGAAGGCGCTCAGCGCGGCGCCGCGCGGATCAGCGGGAGCGGACAGCAGCCACGGCGTCGTGGAGGGGCCGGTGCGGCGACCCTGCCGGGGGATGAGGGCGGCGCTGTGCGCCGAGGTCGCCGGCGAGGGGGAGGGGCTCGGCATGCTCAGGAACGTAGCGGCGCTCACAGCACCAGGACGTCGTTCCTGGGAATGACGTTGCACCCGTCGAGTCATCCGTTCGGGGGGGCGTCCGGGACGGTCAGCGCCTCCAGGTCGGACGCCCTGGGCAGCACCGCGGCACCTCGTCCGTCGCGCCGCAGCGGGAGGTGCGCCACGACGGCAGCCAGCGACAGCGGGCCGTGCACGTGGGGGAACCGCTCGGCCGACCCCGCCGGCGCCTCCCAGCGCACCGGAGAGCCCGCGGCCTCGCAGGCGGCGACGTCGACGATGAGCAGCTCGTGGCCGTCGAGGGGGAGGTCGGCGTAGTAGCGCTCCAGGACCCCCGGCAGCTGGGCCGCGGTGCAGGCGTGCACGAAGCCCACCTCGTCGAGGTCGGCCCCGCGGGTCGAGCCGCGGTAGGCGCCGTCGACCGCAGCCCGCTGCCACGCGCTGCGCTCCGCCAGGTGCAGCACCCGCGCCGGGCTCGTCGAGGCGCCCGGGCCGTCCGGGCCCGTTCGGGGGGCTGCTGTGCTGGCGCGCTCCACGAGCCGCCAGGCGTCGAGCCCGCCCGGGTCGGGCAGCCCCAGCGCGAGGCGGGCGGCGCGGGCGCCCTGCTCCTCCAGCGACTGCGCCACGCACGTGAGGCCCGCGCGCGCCGCGTCGGCGGAGTCGTCGAAGCCGCCGAGGGCGACGGCCCCGGCCACCCCTGCGCCCGCGAGCCCCAGGGCGTGGTGCGCTGCGAGGGCCTGCCGCCCGCTCATGGCCACCAGGGCGTCCGCCCCGGCGGCCAGCAGCACGCGCGCGGCGCGCAGCGCCTGCTGCTCGTCGTGCGTGCCGCAGACGGCCACGGTGACGTCGTCCCAGCTCAGACCGAGGTCGAGGGCCGCGTCTCGGAACCCTTCGAGGCGCGCACGGGTCACCGGCAGCGCTGCCCGGGCCGGGTCGAGGCCGTGGTGCACCCCGGTGCGCCGGGCCCTGTCCAGCGGCGACGACAGCACCGCCGGCGCGCTCCGGCCCCGCCAGGTGGCGGTGGCGAGGGCGCGGGCGGCGGCGCGCTCGTCGATGCCCACGCCCGCGAACCCCTCGACACCCCCGTCCCGGTCCTCGGCGTCACCAGGGGCCGGGGGAGCGCCGTGCAGGACGGCGCGGCGGTGGGTGGCGCGCACGGCGCCGAGCACCGGGTCGTCCTCGGTGGTCGACCAGACCACGAAGGCGTCGACGGCCGCAGCGGCGACCAGGCCGGCGTCGTCGAGACCGCCGGTGGTGGGCAGGAGCGTGAGGCCGTAGCCCTGGGAGCTGGACACCCGGGCCAGCCCCGCGACGAACGCCGTGGACGTCGGGTCGTCGAAGACGTGGGCCAGGTCCTCACCCAGCACCAGGCCCAGGGAGCGCAGGCTGCCCTGGCGCAGGAACCGGCCGGAGGGGTCCGGGCCGAGGTACCCCAGCTGGGCGGCGGCGTCGAGCACGCGCTGGCGGGTGGCGGTCGCGACCCTGCCCGGCTGGCTGTAGGCGTACGACGCCGTCATGGGGGAGACGCCGGCGGCAGCGGCGACGTCGGCCAGCGTGACCCGTGACTGGCTGCGCACGGGGCGACTCTAGGTGTGTACCGCTACACGCGTCCGGTGGATCGCGATGTGTAGCGCTACGCGCTGCTGCTGTGGAGCGCTACACACCGCGGCGCGCGGGTGCCCGCCAGCTCGGCCGTCGCCCAGCTGACGCGTCCGGCGTGCGGGGCTCAGACCCCGTCGGCCGTGGTGCAGCGGGTCAGCGACGGGGGCTGGGCCAGCACCTCGCCCAGGCGCGAGGCGCCCTCGGGGGTGCGGCGCCAGGCGCGGTAGGCGTCGTCGTGCTCCAGCGACTCCCACCGCTCCACGACCACGACGTGCGCCGGGTCGGTGACGTCGACGACGACGTCGCAGCCCAGGCACCCGTCGAAGGCGCGGGTCGCCTCCAGCACCTGGGACACCACCGCCAGCGAGGCGTCGTGGTCGGCGGCCGCCTCGGGCGACAGGGTCAGCTCGAGCAGGGAGACGAGGGTCATCCGGGCATCGTGCCCCGCCCGCGGGTGCGTGGCCCGTCGAGCGCTGCTCCGGTCACCGGCCGGGTGAGGAGGGCGCGCCGGTAGCGGGCGCGGTACCAGCGCTGCGCCACCAGGAGCGCGGGGAGCGCGAGCCCCCAGGGGCCGCGCGCCCGCCGCGTCAGCGACCGCAGGACGAGCCGCACCTCACCGTCCGGCGCGAGGTCCACGACGAAGGCCTCCTCGCCGCTGACGGGGTGTCCCGCGAGGGTGCCGTAGGCGAACCCGCGGCGCGCGGGGGTGTCGACGACGGCGACGACCCTGACCGGCTCGCGCACCGCGACCGGACCGACGCGGGCGACCAGGCGGTAGGTGACTCCCTCGCGGACCTGCAGGTCAGAGCCGTCCACTGGTTCGACCCGGAAGCCGCTGCGGGTCTTGACGCCCCAGGCCAGGAGGGCGCTCGAGGCGGTCTCGAAGGCGTGGGCGCCCCGGCCCACCGGCACGGAGCCCTCGTACCGGCGGAAGCCCGGGAGCGCGGTGGTCCACACCCCCTCCGCCGGCCGGGTGGCTCCGGGCTCGCCGTAGCTGAGGAGCCGGTCGCCCAGGTGATCACCCACGGTCGCATCGTGGCACCGGTCGTGGTCCCCGCGGGGCCGGCCCCGCGGGCGCCGTCGGGCTCGTGGGCCCTGGACCCGCCGGAGCCCGACCAGGTGCACGAGCTCAGGGCTGAGCCGGGGCAGCGCTGGTCAGGCGGCTGAGGGGGCCCTGGCGCCGGTGCGGCGCAGGCTCCGCGCGGTGCCGTCGACCAGGCCCACCAGCCCGAGCAGCAGCCAGACCCCGCCGCTCCACCACACGGCCAGGACGGGCATCCCCATCTCGACCACCGCGAGGACCATCACCAGGGCCCCGGCGGCGGCGAGGGCGACGTGGCCGGCGCGCGACCCCAGGCCCACCAGCACGCCGACCACCACGAGCGCCGCCACGGCCGCGAGGTAGAACACCGTCCAGCCGTCCACGGGGCGGACCCCTCCGGAGGCCGTGACGCCGGCGCTGCAGAGCCCCACGGGGAGCAGGACGACGGTGGCCCGCAGCCACCGGCGCACCGCCGTCCTGCGGGCGCTCGGGGGGCGGCGCAGCCGGCGGGGCACCACCACGGCGGCCCAGGCCAGGAGCGCGGCGGGGAGCCACCACCACCCGGAGCCACCGAGGTCGACGGCTGTGGCGGCGCTCAGGGCCAGGGCGGCGACCCACGAGGCCGCGTGGGCGGCGGGGCGGGGTGACGTCCCCGGGCCGGCGGCGAAACTCCGGGGGACGAAGAGCAGGGCGGCGGCGAGCGCGGCGACGACGGCGGGGGCGACGGCCAGCACCGACCCGCCGAGCAGGTCCGGGGGCAGGTCGTGCGCCTGCGCCTGCCCCACCCCCGCCTGCCACGGCACCGAGCTGAGCACGTGGAGGGCCAGCACGAGGGCTCCGGTGGCCAGGGCGACGACGGCGGCGCCGGCCGCCGTCGCCCGAGCCGCCACCAGCGGCGCCCCGTCTCCCCGGGGCGGCAGTCCCAGCTCCTCGCGGAAGGCTCCGGGCGGCGTCAGCCCGGCGAGGACCCGGGGCAGGGGGCGCCCGGACTCGACGGCGTCGGTGACGTGGGCGCGCACGTCGTCGACGACCTCCTCGCGGCGCGGCCCCGGCAGGTCTGCCAGCTCCGCGCGCAGCGCCCGCAGGTGCACGTCGAGGGCTCGGACGCCGCTCGGGTCGCTGGTCGCGTCGTGCATCAGGAGTCCCCCAAGAGCTCGTCGACCTGGGCGGACGTCTGCCGCCAGACCCGGGTGGAGGCGGAGA
>Ga0325403_1003106_pt1 | contig 15006 bp, 12 predicted proteins | sample PopdelMetagenome_19_FD_205665 | JGI IMG/M metagenome (GOLD analysis project Ga0325403, IMG submission 205665) | Populus deltoides microbial communities from Bellville, Georgia, United States - Xylem-PdKOR-R4 | ecosystem: Host-associated > Plants > Phyllosphere > Stem > Wood/Secondary xylem...
AAGTCTCATTTTCCTTATTCGGTGTGGAAAAAATCCTGTCATTTATGATGATCCAGCCCCCTCTCCAGCTTTCAATATCCTTCTTCAATTCAATCCCTCATTTTAACAATTCTCGATTCAGTCCTTGGTCCAAAAAAAATCCTTCGAATCAGCCCCGCGAACTTGGGCTATATCCTTCCCGCAACAAAATTTTCTGCCCTCACGTTTGATATTCAAATGGGAATATCTTGAGCTTCTGATATCAAAATCAAGTGATTCAAAAGCCCAAATTCATCTATGCATCTAGGACTAAAACTTTGATGAAGAAGTCGAAGTGAGATAAAATCTTTTTACAGAACAGAAACTGGCAGTAATCTAGTTGGTCAAAAGGAATCTCCGGGTCTAACTCAAAAACTGATGAATGCCGAGAATCCTGATATGACTGAGAGTATGAACTAAGAATGAAAATCACAAAAACTAGGCCAAAAATAGAGTTTCTTTAGTGCAGACTCGGGTCAATATCCTTCTCGCGGCAGAATTCTCTGCCTTTACGTTAGATATTCAAACGGGAACATCTTAGGCCTCTGATATCGAAATCAAGTGATTCAAAAGCCCAAATTCATCTATGAGTCTAGGACTACAACTTTGATGAAGGAGTTGAAGTGAGATAAAATCTTTTTACACAACAGAAACTGGCAGTAATCTAGTTGGTCAAAAAGGTTCTTGATCTAACAAAACTGAGCATCCAAATCTAACTGAGAATCTGCTCTAAGAACAACGATCCCTAGGACCTAATAAAGGTGTACGTCAATTTTTCAATGTGTAATGAGTGACAGGATATACCTAGGATGGTCAAATATCGTACGAAACTGAGTCAGAATCAGAGCCTAAGTTGGAACAAAAAAAAATTGCGACAACAGCAGAACTATTTTTTTAGTGCAAATTCTGAGGGATTTATTCAACCTTAAAGACCAGATAAAAAAGAACGAATTTAGCATTATGAAGACTCCTGATCAACCTAAGAAAACCTGATGATTTTGGTAGTAAAGGGGAAGGATAAAAAGAGCAGAAAACAGCTCAAACAAGGTTTCAAAATATTTCTTCCTGTGCCTTTGTCAATCTTTTGGCGAATATGAGCTAAACTCCTACACTCTGTTCAAAAGAGGTATACATCGTCTTCAGCATGTGGGGTCAAAAATTGAGTAACAACAAACTTCTAGAGGAACGATAGAACCATTTATGAACCCCAACTTAGATCTTCCACCAAGAGCAATAGTGATAGCCCTTAACCAAGGAAGATAATTGAATTCATTTAACACATAACTCAATATTTGAGATGTGTTGGTATCATCAGAACAATTTGCTAGTGCTGAGACCTTTGATCCAATATCAATGGCATCCTTCAAGTGGTCTTCCATGACAACACCATTGTCTCTCCCTATAGTATGAGAATTCAAACACTATGCTCTGATACCATGTAGAAATTTGAAGCAGAGTAATGAAGAGACGTGAGACAGTGCAGTAGTAAAACAGGGTTATACATTCATCCCTTTCTTATGCTGCACATATGTATATATAGAGTGGGAAAAACTTGCAGCAAAAAAAGACAATCCTGCATATATTTCTCCCATGATTATGCTAAGATTATATGCTAATAATAAATACACAATCATATCTAAACTAGATAACAAATAAGTTATACTTGGTAATGACATAATAGTGAAGATCTTCAGAATCGCTTCAGTATCTTCAATAGATTGGTAATGGATTGGTGATGGTGGGTGGTCATGGAAATGTTGAGGGTTTTTCAAGTTGCAAACTTGTTGAGGAATGAGTGAACAACCTTAATGGGTAACTGAATTGGTTTATGTCTGTGGCATTAATTTTTTTGTGGTGAGGCTTGGTTGCTGATGAAAGACATGTTGTCTGAAAAGATTAAAAAAATAATTTAAAATAAAAAATAATAATTTAAATTCTAAATAGTTCATGATAGTGGAATGTTGAGATATTTTGTATTTTTAATCTAAGATATAAAATGTTATTAAATTTTAAGGGGTATAATTTAATTGATAAGTTTTAAATTTATTTTTTTTTTAAATTATTAGTTGAAACACTATAAATTTTAAGATTGTTAATTTTAAAATCTCAGGAAATTAATCAGGTACAACTAGTCCGGACAATCGTTATATAAAAAAAACGTTATTAACTATAAAAATAAATAGCAGATGAAATACGAGTGCCAAATGCGGGCGCAACTACCTCGAGCACTAGCCAGCGCTAGAACGCAGACACCAAGCCAAGACCTCAAAAGCCCCACACTTGACAATAAAAAGTAATCCTCAATTTTATGCAGCAACTGTAACCAAGATTTAAGAAGCTCTCATCTTACAGGTTTTGCAAAGGTAATGATGGGTTCTTATGCTCTCACTTCATTCTTACCTTTTTTTTTTGAGGTGTTCTTTTTAACAGTAGCAGATTGATGCTTGCTGTTCCTTTTCTCTGTTCTTATATGTTTGATTCCCATTAATTTTTTTGTTCTTCATTTTTCGGTTTTATTTGCTTATATTTTGAATCCTGTTTAGCTTAATTTCTTCTGTGATTTTTATTGCCGCCACGATTGCTAACAAAGTAAAGTCAACGGTCATTGATAACAAGTTTTGTAATTGCCAATTCTTGATGTCTTGCTTTATAAACAAAGTAAAGTCAACTATTAATTCGAGATTTCAAGTTATTTTTCTTTATGTTGATCAGTTTTCGTTTTTTAATCAGACCCTTTTCGAAGAAGGAGAAGCTATGGCTGCAGCTTTGGTAGGAGGGTCAATTCTCTCTGCTTTCCTTCAAGTTTTGTTTGATAGAATGGCGTCTCGTGAGGTTTTAGACTTCTTCAAGGAGGGAAAACTCAATGAAAGGCTGCTTAAGAAGTTGAAGATTATGATGATATCTGTCAATGGAGTGCTTGATGATGCAGAGGAGAAGCAGGTTACCAAGCCAGCTGTGAAAGAGTGGCTTGATGAGCTTAAAGATGCCGTGTATGAAGCAGATGACTTGTTGGATGAGATTGCTTATGAAGCTCTGCGGTTGGAGGTGGAAGCTGGATCACAAATCACCGCTAATCAGGCGCGCAGAACTTTGTCTTCTAGTAAAAGGGAGAAGGAAGAGATGGAAGAAAAGTTGGGAGAGATCCTTGATAGACTTGAATATTTAGTACAACAAAAGGATGCCCTCGGTTTGTGGGAGGGTATGAGAGAAAAAGCATCATTACAGAAAACACCAACAACTTCTTTGGTGGATGATATTGATGTTTGCGGTAGGGATCATGATAAGGAAGCTATACTGAAGTTGTTGCTATCTGATGTTTCAAATGGGAAAAACTTAGATGTGATTCCCATTGTTGGTATGGGTGGAATCGGTAAGACTACTCTTGCTCAGCTTGTCTACAATGACCGCGGAGTGCAGGAGTCATTTGATCTCAAAGCATGGGTCTGTGTTTCAGAAAATTTTGATGTTTTCAAGATAACAAATGATGTCCTTGAGGAGTTCGGTTCAGTGATTGATGATGCCAGGACTCCAAATCAGCTTCAACTAAAGCTAAGGGAGAGATTAACGGGGCAAAAATTTCTGCTTGTTTTAGATGATGTTTGGAATAATAGCTATGCTGATTGGGATATTCTAATGAGACCTCTAAAGTCGGCAGGACAGGGAAGCAAGATTATTGTCACGACACGCAATGAAAGCGTAGCATCAGTCATGCGTACTGTTGCAACTTACCGTCTAAAGGAATTAACCAACGATGATTGCTGGTTCTTGTTTGCAAAACATGCATTTGATGATGGAAATTCATCCCTACATCCAGATTTGCAAGTAATCGGAAGAGAAATAGTGAGAAAATGTAAAGGCCTGCCGCTAGCTGCAAAAACACTTGGGGGTCTCCTTCGCTCCAAAAGAGATGCTAAGGAGTGGATGAAGATATTGAGGAGTGATATGTGGGATTTACCAATTGAAAACATTCTTCTAGCTTTGAGATTGAGTTATCGTTATCTCCCATCGCATCTAAAACAATGTTTTGCTTACTCTGCAATATTTCCTAAAGGTTATGAATTTCAGAAGGAGGAATTACTATTTCTATGGATGGCAGAGGGTTTTATAAACCAACCTAAAGGAAACATGGAGATGGAAGATTTGGGCGAAGAGTATTTTCATGATCTTGTATCAAGGTCATTTTTTCAACAATCAAGTGGCTATACATCGTCATTTGTTATGCATGACCTAATAAATGACTTAGCAAAATTTGTTTCTGGAGAATTTTGCTGCAGGTTAGAGGATGACAATTCAAGTAAGATTAGTAAAAAGGCCCGTCATTTATCGTTTGCAAGAATACATGGTGATGGCACTATGATACTGAAAGGTGCTTGTGAAGCCCACCCTTTGCGTACACTTTTGCTTTTCAATCGGTCACACTGGCAGCAGGGGAGACATGTTGGAAACGGGGCAATGAACAATTTATTTCTGACATTCAGGTGCTTACGGGCACTGTCTCTGTCTCTGGATCATGATGTAGTTGGTTTGCCTAATTCAATTGGTAATCTGAAGCATTTGCGCTACTTGAATCTATCTGCAACATCAATAGTAAGGTTGCCTGACTGTGAGTACTTTATATAATTTGCAAACATTAATTTTGCATGAATGCAAAGACCTCATTGAGTTGCCTACCAGCATGATGAAATTGATCAACTTATGCCATCTTGATATTACAAAAACAAAGTTACAAGCGATGCCATCACAATTAAGTAAGCTAACAAAACTCCTTAAGTTAACTGATTTCTTTTTGGGAAAACAAAGTGGGTCAAGCATTAATGAGTTGGGGAAGCTCCAGCACCTAAGAGGATCGCTCCGCATTTGGAATCTTCAAAATGTCATGGATGCTCAGAATGCAATAAAAGCCAATTTGAAGGGTAAACAACTGCTTAAGGAGTTGGAGTTAACTTGGAAAGGTGATACTAATGATTCACTGCATGAAAGACTCGTACTGGAGCAATTACAGCCTCATATGAACATTGAATGCCTTTCAATTGTTGGTTATATGGGTACTAGATTTCCAGATTGGATAGGAGATTCCTCGTTCTCAAATATAGTTTCCTTGAAGCTCATTGGCTGTAAATACTGCTCCTCCTTACCTCCACTTGGACAGCTAGTGTCTCTGAAAGATCTCCTGATCAAAGAATTTGGTGAAATCATGGTTGTTGGTCCCGAGTTCTATGGAAGTTGCACATCCATGAAGAAGCCATTTGGATCCCTTGAAATTTTGACATTTGAAGGGATGTCAAAATGGCACGAGTGGTTTTTCTATTCAGAAGATGATGAAGGTGGAGCTTTCCCTCGCCTCCAAAAGCTTTACATAAATTGTTGTCCACACCTAACAAAAGTCCTGCCCAACTGTCAACTTCCCTGTTTAACAACACTTGAGATCAGGAAATGTCCACAGCTAGTGTCTTTACTTCCAAGGATTCCGAGCTTCCTTATAGTAGAGGTGGAAGATGATTCTCGAGAAGTGCTGCTAGAGAAATTGTCTTCTGGGCAGCACAGCCTCAAACTTGACCGACTGAAGTCCCTTGACTCTCTATTAAAGGGATGCTTGTCCACTACAGAAAAAATTCTAGTAAGGAACTGTGATTCACTTGAGAGCTTCCCACTGGACCAGTGTCCTCAGTTAAAGCAAGTTCGGATCCGTGGATGTCCAAATCTCCAATCCCTTTCTTCACATGAAGTAGCTCGTGGGGATGTCACGTCTCTCTATTCCTTGGATATCAGGGACTGCCCCCATTTGGTATCTTTTCCCGAAGGAGGATTAGCTGCTCCAAATATGACAGTGCTTCGGTTGCGGAACTGCTCTAAGATGAAGTCACTGCCTGAATATATGGACTCCCTTCTCCCATCCCTCGTGGAAATTTCTTTAAGAAGGTGTCCAGAACTTGAGTCATTTCCAAAAGGGGGATTGCCCTGCAAATTAGAATCACTTGAGGTCTATGCATGCAAGAAACTCATTAATGCCTGCTCAGAATGGAATTTGCAAAAACTCCACTCTCTTTCACGCTTAACTATTGGTATCTGCAAAGAAATGGAATCCTTCCCTGAAAGTTTGCGGCTTCCACCCAGTCTTTGTTCTCTTAAAATCTCAGAACTCCAAAATCTGAAATCGCTGGACTACAGGGAACTTCAACACCTTACCTCTCTTAGAGAATTGATGATTGATGGTTGCCCTAAGCTCCAGTCATTGCCAGAAGGACTGCCTGCCACTCTTACCTCTTTTAAAATATGGGCACTTCAGAATCTGGAGTCTCTAGGACACAAGGGATTTCAACACCTCACTGCTCTTAGAGAATTGGAGATTGAGAGCTGCCCTATGCTGCAGTCCATGCCAGAAGAACCATTGCCCCCCTCTCTCTCATCTCTATATATCCGGGAGTGTCCTTTGCTGGAAAGTAGGTGTCAGCGAGAGAAGGGGGAAGACTGGCACAAGATTCAGCATGTTCTTAACATACATATCTATGCAACATGCTGAGGTATTATAATCCAAATTCAATATCAAGATTCCTAGTGCTGTTGCATGCTAATTCTGTTTTGAAGCATCATATTTTTCACAGATATAAAGCTACTTTTAAATCCATTGGTCACAAACACACCTAGATGCACAAGTGCGAGCTTGCACAGGCAGATGTGTGGTGGTGCTTTTTGACTTTGAATATCCATGGCATGCTTCTTTAGTACCTGGTGGGATTCAGATGTAAATTCATAATAAATCACTTTCATGTTATTAGGATTGATTTACTAAATGAAATAGATTCCGTACATAAATATCTTAATTGGTGCTGCTTATGAGAGTATAGTGTTGCTCAATTTCGAAGGGAAAGGATTCAGACTGATGCATTTTCATATAAGGAATATCTAGATGGTGCTTCTGCTTGGTATGTGGAGTGGTCATGCACTAATTGGAGGCTTATGGTGAGCATAGTATTGATATTGGAACTGATTTCAAATCCGGTTCAGAAATTACACTTGAAAGACTGAAGCTCAGGCACAGGATTTTGTTATCAAATATAGTTGATGGTCATTTCTGCTTGGAGTGTTGCCTGCTGATTCACCATTCATCAGTTAGCCCGACATATTTTGGAGCTATATTCCAGTCTTCCAGGTTAGCTCATGGCATTAATTTTTTTTAAAAAGTTATAAATTTTCGTACTTCCATTATGTATGTGTGTGTGAAACCATGGAACATACAAATGATGTTTCACTTGGGTTTGATTTGCATGTATGTCATGAATTAGAAGTCCTAATGGCTAGTTGCTCTCGTAGTTGTCTGTTGCTGTGTGTCAAACCGTGGAACATACAAATGATGTTTCACTCTGGTTTGATTTGCAACCATGTCATGGATTAGAAGTCGTAAACGCCAGTTGCTCTCATAGTTGTCTGTTGGATTGTGTGTGAAACCGTGGAACATACAAATGATGTTTCGCTCAGGTTTGATTTGCAAGTATGTCATGGATTAGAAGTCCTAATGGCTAGTTGGTCTCATAGACTATTTTTTTAAAAAAAAGGGGAATTTCTTGGGATAGTATGCTATATAAATCAACATCCTTTTCCATTCAAGTCCCTATACGCTTAAACATTCAGAGATGTATCCTATTAAGAATTAACAATCTTTTTTTTTCATAGACACTAACCAAAAAAATAAGAATAAAAGAATTAGTTATTTTTTATCTCAAAAAAAAGAGAATTAATATAGGACTAGGATTGTTACCGTTGGAAATATATAAAAAATATATAAAAGACTAATGATTTTAATCTGAATCTTAAATGGAAATCTTCAGAGGCAAGTCTTATTCACATTGATTGCAGTACTGTTGAAGAGTATTTCTGTAAGAGAGGTCGATGTCTTTTATGCTTGCTTGTCATACTATTTGGATTGGAGAATTGCTTATGGACTCTATTTAATAGCTTGTTTCAGGTTTCATCTCCAAATGGTAGGCTTTAAAAAATGTTCAATACCATACTGAAATATAGAAGTAAAAAGATTGCTGGTAATGGCCACGTAATCCTTCTTGCATGCATGCATGTATTTCTCTGTATCAATGCAGATAGCAGAGTGGGTGATGCTTATTTATTACTCAAGTTTATAACTTTTTTTTTATCAACAGAGTTTCCCTGAGTTTTGAGGCCAATCCATGTTGCAAATCCAAATTCTTTCTCATGTATGGCCAAGCTTGAATGGCAATTCTGGAGAGACAAAGCTGACCACCTGTAAGTGAAAGATGTGACTGGATAGCAAATACATCACAAGCCTTAGCTAGCAGAGCGCCGTTCCTTGATCACAGTAAACCTTGTGTTGTAGCATGTGGCTCACAGGGAGATTGTTGGAAATTACTAATTGTTGAAAGATAAGCTGATTACTTGGATTCAAGCCTCAGAAGTTAATCCTGCGGGCTATAATGAGAAGAATGAAGAAATGGAAGGAGTTTTCTGTTACAGGAAGTTGCAGCAGTTACTGTTAGTTTTTTCTCTGTTATAACAATTTCTTGCATAAGTGTAAGAATTGTAGCCCTCAATCATTGGATGGTTGGAGATGATTTGATTCCTAAATTCTAGGATTCAGTTATTTACTGCATGAATCATGTATTAAAGCAGGTTTCTTGCTCAGCTAAATAAACAGGGGAAATACAAGAATATTTCTCATTCTCTCTGCAAATTCTTCTTCTCTACAAACTCTTCTTAAAAACTAAAAACAAAAATGGTATCAGAGCTTTTAGTCTGATTCCTGAGAAGGGCATAAACTGTGGGATCAGGTTCATTGATTGCTTCACAAAGTCTCACTTACAAAAATGGTGGGATCAGGTTTTGCTGGAGGAGATTTACGAACTCTATAGTTCAATGATACAAAATATGATTTTTGGACTGTAAAAATAGAGATTATCCTCATTGCATATGATCTATAGGATGTAATAGAGTTTGGAATACAACCTCAGCGAGCTTTTGAGGTTGCAGAAGGCTCTGAAGATGAAGAAAGCGAAGCTGAGCAAACTTCAATGGCAGCATCCACTTCCTCAAGAGAAAACAAAATAAAAAATGCAAAGGCGTTGAGTCTCATTCAAGGAGCATTAACTGATGAGTTTTTCCCTCACATCAGAAATGAGAAGACTGTAAAAGGAGCTTAAGATGTTTTGAGGAGAGAGTTCAGAGGAGATAAAAAGGTAAGAGCTGTAAAACTTCACGCAGTTAGAGCAGATTTTGAGTATTCGAGAATGTCAGATGATGAAAGCTTAGATAGCTATTTGGCTAAGTTTTTTGGAACTGTGAATAATCTGAAATCACTTGGCGAAGATGTATCTGAAACAAGAATTGTGTAAAAATTGTTAATGAGCCTAAGTAGAAGATATAAGTCCATTGTGTCTATCATTGAAGAAACACGAATTCTTGATGTTCTTAGAGTTGAAGAGGTCATTGCATCCGTCAAAGTCTATGATAAGAGGGAGGATTTGCATGAAGAAAGAGATAAATTAATGGGAACTGAGAGAGCCTTTAGTAGCTTAAAGGTTAGAAATAACCAAGCCTATGGTACACATAAGGGCTCACAAGGCAGATCCACTCAAAAATGGCAATCACAAGACAGGAGGGGATCAAATTGGACTCAAAACAGAAACCTGTATAACTATAACAACTCAAGCTGGAATAACAATGTTGGGGGGAGCAGTCAAGCAGCTGTGAATCCCCAGTGTCAAGTTTGTCAGAAGTATCATTTTGGATTGTGTAGGCACAAAGAAAAACCAATATGTGGAAGATGCAATCGATTTGGCCATATTGCAAAGGACTGTGATAGTCACAGTCACAAACAATTAGCCAACTGTGCAAAGGAAGAAGAAGTAACCATATGAACTATGTTCTATGCTTGTCATTCTACAAGTTTGCAAGATAGAAATGTATGGTTTGTGGACAGTGCTTGCAACAACCATATGACATCTCAAGAATTCGAACTAATCAACATTGACAGAACTGTGACTTATAAAGTTAAGATGGGTTCTGGAGATCTTGTACAAGTAACTGGAAAATGTACTCTAGTGGTGGAAACTCAGCATGGGAAAAGATATATAAATAAAGTGCCACTTGTTCCAGGCTTGGATGAAAACTTATTGAGTGTAAGCCAGATGATGGAGCATGGATATTATATCCTATTTAGGGGTAACAAAGCAGTGACATTTGATGATGAAAGCCTCAACAATGTTGTAGCAGTAGTGATCATGGGAGGAAATCGATGCTTTCCTCTTTCACTTGAATCTATGACACCTACAGCAAGGAAAACATCAATGATTGAAGATTCCTGGATATGGCATAGACGATTGGGACATGTGAACTTTGCAAACATAAAGAAGATGCAGCAGATGGAAATGGTATGTGGACTACCTGTGTTGACATAATTGAAGGATGTGTGTGCAGGCTGTGTTTCAGGAAAACATCACAGGGAAAAGTTTGATAAAGAACAAGCATGGAGAGCAAGCTATCCACTGGAGCTAATACACGCAGACTTGTATGGACCAATACATAATGAATCAATTGGGGGAAATAGATACTTCATCACATTCATTGATGACTTCTCAAGAATGTGTTGGGTATACTTTCTCAGAAATAAATCTGATACACTTAATGTGTTCAAGAAATTCAAAGCCTTTGTTGAACTGTAAAATGGATACAAGTTGAAGAAGTTAAGGAGTGATAGAGGTGGTGAATACACCTCAAATGAATTTCAAGACTTTTGTGCAAACCTGGGAATGGAGAGGCAGTTAACTGTTGCATACTCTCCTCAACAGAATGGAGTTGCAGAGAGAAGAAACAGAACAATTTGTGAGATGACGAGGTCCATATTGACTGAGAAAGAAATGCCAGTGATTTTATGGGCAGAAGTTGTGAGCATAGCCGTGTATCTTCAGAACAGATGTTTTACAACATCTGTGACAAGAAAAACTCCATTTGAAGCATTTACAGGAAGGAAGCCAGGAGTCAAGCATCTGAAGGTGTTCGGTTGCAGATGTTACACTCATGTTCCATCATCCATGAGGCAGAAATTTGATAGCAAGGCTGGAAAGGAAGTTTTTGTAGGATATGAAAGTTGTGAAAAAGGAGTATAGAGTGTATGATCTGAAATCTGAGAAGATTGTTCTCTCAAGAAGTGTGATCTTCAGTGAGGATAAGTCATGGAGTTGGGAAAGAAATCAGATGAAATCAGTGTCAATGCCTCTCAACCTTGAAGGAGATGAAGTTGAAGGTGAAAACTCTAAAGAACAACCTGATGCAACCGAACCTGATAATGCTGGAAGTTCTCATCTAAACTCCATAGTTGGTGAGTTAGTTGAGAATGTTGGTAGTAATAGCAGTCAACACTCCACACCTAGTTCTACTCCAGTCAAGTTAAAGACCTTGGAAGATATATATACAACGTGTCATATATGCATCATAAAACCTGAGAATTATCAAGAAGCAGCTGGAGATATAGCTTGGCAAGAAGCTATGAAAGAAAAACTGGAAATGATAGAGAAGAACAATACTTGAGAATTGGTAGAGAGATCAGTAGACAAACCTGTTATAGGAGCGAAATGGGTGTTCAAAACCAAACTTAATCTGGATGGAACAGTTTAGAAACACAAGGCCCGACTTGTAGCAAAAGGATATGCATAGAAATCTGGAATTGACTACAATGAAACTTTTGCGCCGGTAGCAAGGTTAGATACAATTCGAACTCTTATTGCACTTGCAACACAAAAATGATGGAAGTTGTTTTAGTTGGATGTTAAGTCAGCATTCCTAAATGTTGTGTTTGAAGAAGATGTGTATGTTGAACAACCTGAGGGTTTTGAAGTAAAGGATGCAAGGCACAAGATCTATAAATTAAAAAAAGCATTATATGGACTTAAGCAGACACCAAAGGCCTGGTACAGTGAGATTGATGCATACCTCTCCATGTGGAAATTCAAGAGAAGCACAAGTGAAGCTACTTTGTACACAAGGTCTGATCGTGAAGGAAATTTAATTATTGTCTCAATCTATGCTGATGACATTGTCTATACTGGTAGCAGTGAGAGGATGCTTAGTAAATTTAAAAGAGAAATGGTATAGAGATATGAGATGTCTGATCTTGGACTTCTTGGGCATGAGAATACTACAAACTAATCAATGAGTATTCATTCATCAAAGCAAGTATGTCAAATCCTTACTTAGGAAGTCTGGGCTTGAGGACTGCAAACCAGTTTCAATTCCTTTGTCCATTGGTGAGAAACTAAAGAAGGTGGATGGGAGTGAGTTAGCTGAGAAGGGCTCTACAGGAAAACAGTAGGAAGTTTACTATATTTAATAACAACAAGACCTGATCTAATGTATGCTACTACTTTACTATCATGATTTATGAATAGTCCTACAAAAATGCATATGGGAGCTGCAAGAAGGGTTATAAGATATGTGCAAGGGACTCTCAACTATGACATTGAGTATGTGAGAGATGAATCAGCAACTTTTATTGGATTCTGTGATGCTGATTAGGCAAGAAGTGAATATGATAATAGGAGTACCTCTGGTTATGCATTTAGTTTTGGAAGTGGAGCATTCTCTTGGGTCTTTGTGAAACAGAACACAATGGTATTATCAACAGCAGAAACTGAGTATGTCTCAGCATCTAAAGCAACAGCACATGCCATTTGGTTAAGATTTGTTCTTGATGATTTTGATGAAATGCAAACTGAAGCAACACGTCTTTTCTGTGATAATAGGTCAACAATTTCGATGGCCAAGAATCCAGTTTTTCATCAAAGAACCAGACACATAAACAGAAAATATCATTTCATAAGGGAAGCTCTGCAAAAAGGAGTGATCAGTATACAATTCTGCAGAAGTGAAAAACAACTCGCAGATATTTTTACTAAAGCATTGTTTAAAAACAGATTCAAGCAACTAAGATTGAAATTTTAAGTTAAACCAGTAAGAAGCTTAGAAGAGGCTGTTGAAAGATAAGCTGATTACTTGGATTTAAGCCTCAGAAGTTAATCCTGCAGGCTATAACAGAAGAATAAAGAAATGGAAGGAGTTTTCTGTTACAGGAAGTTGCAGCAGTTACTGTTAGTTTTTTCTGTTATAACAATTTCTTGCATAAGTGTAAGAATCGTAGCTCTCAATCATTGGATGGTTGGAGATGATTTGATTCCTAAAGTCTAGGATTCAGTTATTAACTGCATGCGTCATGTATAAAAGCAGGTTTCTTGCTCAGCTAAATAAACAGTGGAAATATAAGAACATTTCTAATTCTCTCTGAAAATTCTTCTTCTCTACAAACGCTTCTTAAAAACTAGAAACAAACACTAATACCTCTTGTACATCTAGGGTTTGCTATAAAATACATATTATGTCAACCTAATTCGACATATAGTGAAATATAACTCTGCTTATGTGGATATAGGCACATTGCCGAACAACTTAAATCTGTGTTATTTCTTGTTTTCTCTCTTTTGCAATATTCATCTTTATTGCTGCAGGTTTCAGAACACTTGAATGTAGTTAAATCTGCAAGAAGTCTGTCCACGCTGTCAAAACATGAGCGTAAACAAAAGCTGACAAGGCCATGTTCAGATTTCAAGAAACAAGGCCGTTACCACTGCGGCTGATAAGAGTTTAACGTCCCTCAATTTTGAAGGTATGAATCATACCTTGTAAATGGGATTCTGAGGTAGGAGCTCGTTTTCTAGTGGGCATTCATCTCTCAGAACTGAAGCTTCAGAATGAGCTTTCGCATTTTCAAGAGCAGCTGATAAGCAAATGTTATGTGTTGATTCATCTATATGTTCAGAAAGCAAGATGTAGCAACAATGAAGTAACTCTCGATCTTTACATGTTAGTTCAGGAATTTGTGTCTTGTAAATTATAATGCCATGCAACGAGGATTAAGTTCACAAACATGCACCAAATGATGTTTTCTCTTGTACTTGATTTGCAAGCATGCTTTATTTCCATGGATGACAGTTTCTCCCGGGGAACTGCTCCCATGTGTTGGATTAATGTTATGTTCTGATCTCTCTCTCTCTGCCGAGTATAGTAGTTGAAGGGAAATTCGTACTTTTTAAAGGATGAATTCGACAAGTTGTGTAATATCCAACATTTCAATAACCAATGTACAGGTAATAAAACTAGCTAGTTAACTTGGCATCTAAATAGAATTTCAACTTCATTATGTTTCTTTCAAGTTAATGAACCCTAACTCTTGCTAAGCACACCATGCTCATTTCGAAGCAATCCCATTACAGAAAATCCTACAGGTCTAGGCTCAATTTCAGCTAGCTCACATCATGCACTCCCATCTTCAACTGTGGCCCAGAATTGTGTCTGCCCAAATTTGAGAAAGAAGTGAAAAACAAAGAGCGTTGAACTTTCAACAGAGCTGAATATTGGACTCAACTACACAAGACTACTACTCGGTCCAAAGTTCGAAAATGTTTTGTCTCGTTGCATTTCTATTTCCCTGCCAGTCATTTGGACGGTAAACCCTTGATTCTTGAACTTTTAGCTTGGGTGATGAATTAAAGGGTTTCTTTTCCACGTTTTAATGTACTTGAGTTAACTCGTGAAGCATTGAGTCCTATCGAGGTAAACAAATTTCTGTGACAAACAAGAATACACGCACAAATTTCCCAATCTAGAACAAGATGCATACACAACTACAATGGTCAAATAAGGTTGCTGTTCTACGAGTCAAAGCCAAGCCCCGAGAAGCAAAACCAGGGAGAAATGGTAGAGACAAAGGAGCTTTGTTTCTTAATATTCGATCACACAAAGTCACATACTTTTGGATCGGAACCCCAGTTGGCTTCATCAAACAAAGAAAAGTGAGAGATACGGAAGAACAGACTGGTGGGTATTGCCCATGGTAGGTGTGACTTTTGGAAAGAGAGACGTCGGCCGTTGTACAGGCAATGAGGGCAGATACATTGCACACATGACATGATC
>Ga0325403_1003108_pt1 | contig 15001 bp, 14 predicted proteins | sample PopdelMetagenome_19_FD_205665 | JGI IMG/M metagenome (GOLD analysis project Ga0325403, IMG submission 205665) | Populus deltoides microbial communities from Bellville, Georgia, United States - Xylem-PdKOR-R4 | ecosystem: Host-associated > Plants > Phyllosphere > Stem > Wood/Secondary xylem...
TGACTATCTCTGTTGATTCTCGAATTCTTCATCTCGAACAACTATATGTTGAAATTCAACAAAGGATCTCCACCATCCATGAGTATTTAATCCTTCAAGCTTCTACTAGCAGACATGTCGACCCTCAGAAGGAACATGAGATTCAGTCTCTCAAAATACAACTCAAGTCTCTTTAGGCTGAATTAGCCAAATCCAAATCTAAACCTTTACCATTTCCTGAACCTCCACGGACTAGAATGACTTCCTATTATCCAGACCCTCATTGGGCTAAACATTCCCCTTCCTACAACCCCCAACCTCCACCTACCACACCTTAACTATTCGGAAACCCAGACACTGAAAAACTTTTCAAACCTCTCTCTAAAAGAGATAAAGGGAAGACCACCATACCAACCACTTCCAAAAAACCTAGATCACCAGCCCCTATCATCTCTTCATCCTCTGATTCTTTTGAATCTAAAAAGTATGACACCGATGATCCATTCCAGGACTCTAGGACCCTTATCAACTTATGATCCAGTCAAACCACCCTTCTAACCATATCCAGTCTTTTCGTACCACCTATTCCCAACAGACTATTCCTAAAATCCTTACCCATGAACCTCTTACCAATACCTCCGAAGAAGAGACTCCTGATGATGAAACTCTGGTAACTTTTGAAGACTCTTTTACTAAAGAAGATTCTTCTGATACTTGTTCTATGCCACCATTACTGATGACTGATCCTCCTCCAGCACAGACATCAGATCCTCAATCATCACGGACTCGGCAAGAGCCTCCTCCGACCTCTACCACAAGAGTTAGTGTGGATGGACCAATTAGCATTGATGATGAGGTAAATATCAATCCTCGCCATTATTATCCCCATACCCATTCTCCAGGTACCGGTGGTTATTTTACTCTAGATGATATCCCACGAGTAAAATGACGAGACAAAATCCTTGAATTTCATTCATGGCTAACTAGCTATATACTCAAGGACGGCGCAACCCTCAGGGATGCATTACAGCAGTTCTCTGCAAAGTTCTCTGGCACTTTATGGGACTGGTTCCATGCCTTAGGTGGCTATATGCAAATGCAATTTGTGAACAGTGCGTCTCTTTCTGAAGCTTTGGGCTGGCTTCATTATGAATTCTTTGGCGAAGCTTTAAATGATAAAGAAATAGCACGGTATGAGTACTTCAAAATGAAGTGTTGTTCCTATTTACGATTTGATCTTGAAAGGCATTTTAAAGACATGTGCAGACGATACCATATTCTCTCTGGTCCTGATGATCCAAGCCTCAAACATGCCTTTTTGGCATCCATACCTAGAGATCTGGCTGATGAGACTTTCAGATTATTCAAAACCAGAAAAGAAGTTATTGACAACCAATCTCTTGGCACCATCTTTCATCAGGTGTTGGAAGCACTCAACAAAATGAGTGATCAACACAAATATTTTACCAAGATATTACAGCCTGACAAAAATATGCTTAGTGCTTGCAAACGATCAGATTTGCTGATTAAATGCTCAGACAATACTGATTGCAATTGTTCCATGAAAAAGAAGAAGCATTTTAAGAAAATCCACCGATCTTCTTTCAATGGTCGCCAGAAGAAATGGAAGTTCTTAAGATGCCGCCACACTAGACGCCCTAAGCACTTCACTCCTAGCTCTAACAAATGTTTCATCTGCAAGCGCAAAGGTCACTTTGCAAAAGCCTGTCCCCAAAAGAAGGCCCAGTCGTTGAAATTAATTGATTTTCTAGCCCAAACTACAAAGTTCAATCCTGATGATGATGAAGTTAAATCCTTATTCTCACTCACGGATGAAATCACTCTTGATACCATAGCTGCTGTAGCAGATGAAAGTTTTGATGATGAGATCTATGAACTTTACCATGCCCAACCTACCATTTCTCCTTCACATCCAATACCCTTAGCCCTTGTTACCATTCTTACATCCAAATATGCTAAGCCCATCAAAGCCATAACCTTATTTGACACAGGAGCCCATAGAACCATTCTTAACCCAAAAGTTCTTCCCTCTTATTGTTGAGTCACCCATAAAGAATACTTTCGAGCTGCCGATAATCAAGTCTTTTGCACCCAATTCAAAACTAAAAAGCCTATTACCATACAAATCCTGCCCCAATGTTCTATCAAAACCCATGTCCTTGGTTCTATTTTACCTGGCAAAGACTTAGTCATTGGGTTTGATGTTTACTTCAAATCCAAGTTCAGAATCCTTCCTCGTGGTATTCAGTATAAATCTCATTTCCTTCCATACACCATTACGCTTCACTCTATGAAATCCAGCCCTCTTCCACAGAGAACATTGCCCTCCTCAAAGCCCAAATTATCTAACATCATGTTCAAACTCTCATCAAGTCTTTCTTGTTAAATGTCCTCATTCATTATGTCAAAATCCACAGTTTTTTATTAAACTTCCTTTCAAGCTTAATGAAGACATCAATCCCACGAAAGCTAGTCATTCAGGAATGAATCCTAAGCACAAGATACTAGCTTAAGAGGAATGTGCCGAGTTACAGGCCCAAAGTTTAATTGAACCTACAGACTCTCAATGGTCCTGTGAAGCCTTTTATGTTAATAAAAGGTCTGAACAAAAACGAGGCAAACTCAGGCTGGTCATCAATTACCAGCCCTTGAATCATTTCCTCAAAGATGATAAGTTCCCTTTACCCAACACAATGACCTTATTCTCATACCTTCACAATGCCAAAGTTTTCTCCAAGTTTGATCTCAAGACAGGTTTTTGGGAACTGAGTATTCATCATGAAGACCAATATAAAACAGGTTTTTGCATACCCGATCATCATTATCAATGGAGAGTCATGCCTTTTGGTCTCAAAGTGGCACCCTCATTATTTCAAAAAGCCATGATTAAAGTATTTGAACCTATGCTTCAATCAGTTTTAATCTACATTGATGATGTGTTACTTTTCTCCAAAGATAAGGACTCGTATGTTACTTTATTAAAGCAATTTACAGAGATTGTTCACCACCATGGCATTATGCTTTCTGAAAGCAAGATGCTCATCTGTCAAAAGAAAATCGAATTTCTTGGCATGGTCTTTGCAGATGGTGCTTATACACTTGGCACTTATATAGCTGAAGAACTCTAAAAGTTTCCGGACGGCCCCCTCACGAGAAAGCAAATTCAACAGTTTTTGGGCATTGTCCAATATCTCAGAAATTTTATCCCTCGAGTTACACAAATGACAAGACCACTCTAGCTTATGCTCAAGAAAGATGCGGACTCTTGGACAGAAAAGCAGACTCGGGCTATCAGAAATTAAAAACAGCCACACAAAATCTGCTTGCTTTAGTCATTCCATCCACAGGCCAACGCATACTCTAAACCGATGCAGTGACAAGTACTGGAGTGCTGTCCTCCTCGAGGATAAAAATGGCCACCGACACATATGTGGATACAAAAGTGGGTCATTCAAGGAGTCAGAAACCCACTACCACTCCACTTTCAAGGAAATCTTAGCTGTAAAGTATGGCATTCAAAAATTTGAGTTCCACCTGGCAGCCTATCACTTTACAATTGTCATGGACTGTTCCTCTTTTCCAAATATGCTACAGTTCAAACGCAAGATGCTTCCTCATCCCCAGCTTCTGAGATGAGCAGAGTGGTTTTCCAAGTATACTTTCACCGTCGAGCATATAAAAAGCACCAAGAACTTGATCCCAGACATGCTTACCAGACCACCCAAAACACAAACACTGCTCCTTCCCCTGATTCTTATGGCCTCCTCTTCCAACTTACCTCCACCCGACCAAGACTTCCCTACTGATGACCTACCCTCTCTTGCTCAAGAAATGGTTCTTAACCACACTCTTGACCTGCAGGCCAAGGACAAATTGTTTAACCTCCAAGACTACCTTCTTCTTAACTATGATATGTCTTCCCTTTGTTTCCAAAGCTTAGGCATCCACCCTAAATATCCTTTCATTCATCTCTTCACTTTCAAACCCTCTGGATTGTTCCTCAAAGAACTTTACTTCTTCTTATGGTATTTCTGTCACCTGTACCATATTGCCATCGAGTTTCCCACTGATTGCTTTCTTTCTAGCATTTTCAGGACTTCTTGGCCAGCAGACTCTTGGTACTATACTTTGAAGTTCTTCACTTGGTTCCATAACCCCACACAATGGATCTCCCTTCTCTAACATGAAAAATCCAAATGGCCTCATCCACAACCTTGCTAGATTGAAGTACATCATAATGCATCTCAAAATAAGTCTGTTAAGCAGGCTTTTGCCCATTTGTTCTCTATTTTCATATTCCACAGGCCTTTCAAAGCTTCAACAAACAATCTGGTTATGAGTTTTCCACATGCTGCCATCTACAAAACTCATCCATACTCCCTGTATGAACACCCCTTAGAAAACCTCTCGGAACTCAGGACCTTGCAAAAAACAGTGTGCTTAAAGAACAACATTATTCCTGATAAAATCTGGCCTAAAGGAACAGATCCTGATGAAGAAATTAACTATGATTTGTATGACCCTCAATATTCTGCTCATCTCCATGACCTGCAAATGCAGTACAAAAACAAAAAACTCAAGCAGATAATTTTGGGCATCCCAACGCTTCTGGAACCACATGAGATGGAAATGGTTGCCGATGATGACTATGTGTTGGCTCTACAAGTCCAAACTACTCGAGATCAGGATAACCTATCAGATCAGAATCTCTCTCTAGATCATGAACCTATTGTCGGTTGATATTCAGATTAGCTTGTCGTTTGTATCATAAGGGTGTCTTATTAAGTGTGTTTCAGCGCTTTCTAATGTAATAAGTGATGTAAGCAAATTAAGTATGCTTCGGTATGATGTAATGTGTGATGTAAGCAAAAACCTCAAATGTAGTATATGCTTTTATAAAAGTATTTTTTTTATTTAAAAATATGTTAATATACATATATATTATTTTATTAGCATATCTAAACTATAACACAAATATTAAAAAATTAATTTAATATTATCTTTATATAAAATATATTTTTAAAACACATTAAACAATAAAATCAGATATTATCGCAATTCAAAACACTTAAAAGCCTATTTGAAATCGTAGCAACAATTATTTTTTAAAATGTAGTTGTTTTTGAAAATAATTTTTGTTTGAAAATAAATTAAAATAATATTTTTTAAAATTTATTTTTGACATTAGCACATCAAAATATATAAATATATATATATATATATAATTAATTTTAAAAATTAAAAACAATTATTTTTTAAAAAATTACTTTTAAAACATAAATTGGACCAAATACGTGGAACAAATTTTCGTTAACATGATCCATTAATCCAGTCCTCATGGGTGTATCCAACGTGGCAAAAGTCCACGCGCCTTTTTTACTTTCGTCCACGTCACCGATTTATCCGGCCATCTCTAGTTTCAAACCTGCACGTACACCGAACCAATAATCCCACCCCAGATTCAAACCTTCCACACCCCAGCTTCGGATCCTGCTCAGACTCTCCCCTCGAGTCTCGACTCGAGGAGACTCTCACCAGTCCGCACTCTCACTCTGTTAAAACTTCCTTCTCGTACCTTTAAAATAACAGAGCCCCATGCTTCTACCTTTTCTATTTTTTTATTCATCGCATAAGTTGTAAAATCAAAGGTAATCGCTAAATTAATTATTTCAACAATATTCTGGTTTTAATTTGAATTTTTGTGTTGAATTTTTTGAATTTTTTTTTGCGTGATAATTGTTGTATTCAGTGACAATGCTTGATCAATGGAGATCGCTATTACACAGAGTCCGTGATCAGTAATAAATCCTTTTTTGATCCGTATAATTTTTCGAAATTAAGGTAAGTTGTTATGTATTTAGTTTTAATTTTCTTAGAATCATGAATTTTCTATAAATCTCGAAATTCTGTGGATTGTGATTTGAATTTGATCGATCAATTTTATGTGCTACTACTGGCAGAGTTTTTGTTTGTTTTAGTTTAGGTTCTTAGCAGTTTTGTTTGGTGATTTTTGAGCTGAAATCATGGCACAGAGTAATTGGGAAGCAGATAAAATGTATGGATCTCTTGTTTCTTCAATTTTTATTTTTGGTAATTTATTGCATGGTCTTTTATTTTTGTTAATAATTAAGTTTTTGATAATGGTATTTTTTTAAAACTGGCTGATTTTTTATAGGCTTGATGTGTACATATATGATTATTTGGTGAAGAAGAAATTGCATGCTACTGCAAAATCATTCATGACTGAGGGGAAAGTTCACCCCGATCCAGTAGGTAAGGCCCGGAATCTTACTTTTACTTTACTTTTCAAGAAGCGTGGGGGAAAGGTAGCTTGTTATAGCATAGGTTTTTGACATAATTATGCTGGTGTTTTAGAAGTTAATGGAAGTGACAGTAGTCGGTTTTTTTTGGCTTGGCTCTGAATCAGCTGCCTAAATATGGTGCAAAAGGATTTGAAATGTTTAAGATATAATTACTAGTTTGAATGTGCAGCGATTGATGCTCCTGGGGGGTTTCTTTTTGAATGGTGGTCTGTCTTCTGGGATATTTTTATAGCAAGGACAAATGAGAAACATTCCGAGACTGCTGCAGCGTATTTAGAGGTGGGTTTGATTGCCTGCCTGCCTGCCTATTATGCATCTTCTGTTGAAGTTCTTTACTTGGACTGTTGCATTGATGTGTAGGCACAGCAAAGCAAGACAAAGGAACATCAACAGCTGCAACTAATGCGTCAAGCTCAGTTGCAACGAGGGGGTCCTAATAATCCAATCGTTGGGGGTCCGGTAAATTCTATTGGTTCTGAAGGAATGCTCGGGCAATCAAATGCTAGTGCACTGGCTGCAAAAATGTATGAGGAACGCATGAAGCATTCCAACCAAATGGAGTCTGAAGCGTCCCAACCGCATCTTGATGCTAGGATGGCCCTCCTCAAATCAACTACAAACCATCCAGGGTAAATTTCTTTGTAGATGTTGTTAGACAGTTTTTATACCCAATATTTGCATGCTGATTCTTTTGTGCCGACACAGCCAATTGGTCCAAGGAAATCCTGGGAATGTTACTGCAGCACTGCAGCAAATCCAGGCACGAACTCAACAGACCGCTGTAACTACTTTAACAAAAAGAACTATATTTGCTGCAACTCTGAGTTCTGATTTTTTGCTTTCACAATTTCATTGATTGCTTGATTCATTCAACAGGATGTCAAACCTGAAGTGAGCCTGGGTGCTGCCCAGAGATCTTTGCCTATGGACCCTTCAACCATTTATGGGCAGGGAATCATGCAGTCAAAACCTGGAATTGGAAATGCAGGTAAATATATTGGATCCTTTATTGCAGAAATGGTACTTGAGATGAGAGCATATAAACACATGCATTTACAAATTGATTTTCGCATTATTCCTGTTTGTAAAAACTAGGCATCTGGTTTTTAAGAATAAAGTCTTAGAACTAATTTTGTCTTGCATAAATCTTAACTAACAGAAGGAATGAAAACTTCCACTGCCCATAAATTACTTTCCTGACTGTTACCTATGAAACTCCTTGGTCATTTAACAAATTAAAAAATCTGTTACCATGTGCTTCAACTCTTGATGTGGTGATCTAACTGTAACATATAGTATGCCAATATGGGAAGGTAAAACTGCGAAGTCCTTCAGAGTGCTTGTACTTTCTTCTCTGTTTATTCATGCAGTCATAACTTTCTCCCACTTGATTTGACCTATTGATTGAGATATTAATTTACTTGCTTGCACCAAAAGAATCTTTCTCCACCAGTCTCAAACCCAAGAACGGTGTTATAAAGATTAAGAAGGTCGAGTGTCTCCTGTCTCCTGTCTATGATCATAGCAGTGTCAACTATTCTTTTTCTTATTTAAGTGCATTCATTAAGGATTCCTCTGTTAGCTAGGTACTGGCTACTTGCACTTCTGAATTATTATTTTGAATAAAGGTCCATGTTGATGTCCCTTTATTTTGTACAGTCTAATATGTGGGATTGTTTTTCTACCTACTTATTTCCAACCACTTGGGACAAATACGTTGGCCCATCATCATTGTGCAGCTTTATTGAAGTCTAGATCTTGCACAACAACGATCATCAAACATTTCTTGCATATCCAGTTGACAACTTCTGGTATATCCAAGATTTTAAAATCCATAATTTCAAAATGTTATTGTAAACAGACTTCTTATCATGCCATATATATCAAAATAGATATCTCATGGTTGATTTAGATTTTGAATAACTAACAAAATGCAAGCAATACATAGAGATAATGGTATTTTGAATTCAAGAAAATAGATGTGTCTATTCACCTGGGATAAAACTCTTCCCTCCAACTTATTCTGGAAAATCCTAGAAGAATTCTACTGTACTAATCCCCATCAAGTTTTATGTTTTGAATCTCTTTTTTATTTTAATTATTTTTAATTTATGTTTAGGATTGAACCCTGGAGTCAATGGTCTTCCCTTGAGGGGATGGCCCTTAACGGTAAGTTCTATACCGGATCTCATTTGTTCTGGAGATTTGATTAAAAATCTAGCTGGTTGTTCACAATGTAGGTTATTATTGAATATACAGGGACTTGAACAAATTCGTCCAAGTTTGGGTGCACAAGTTCAAAGGCCTCTTTTACATGGTCCTAGTCAGTTTCAGCTTTTGCCACAGCAACAACAACAGCAGTTATTGGCACAGGTCCAGGCACAAGGCAACCTTGCTGCTTCACCAATGTATGGAGATATGGATCCACGGAAGTTTAGGGGATTGCCAAGAGGGGCTTTGAACAGCAAAGATGGCCAACCAAATGTAAACGATGGTTCTATCGGTTCTCCAATGCATTCAACTTCATCTAAGGTAGGACTTTCTTCCTTGAATTAATCCAAATTTTGATGTTTTGAACTGTTCTCATTGGGTTATGAGTTCTTAATGCTTTATGTGGTTGTGTGTCTTGAACAGATGAATTTGCCACAGATGCAACAATCATCCTCTCAACAAGATCCTTTGCACCCACAGCAGGTTGTTTTTTCTTAAATGCACTTAATAATATACACCTGGTTTAACATGGAACAAAATTTTAAGTTCCTTGAGACCTCATGCTTTATTATCTACTCTACTGCATTTACCCATGAGCTCAATATTAACTAGTGGCAAGATGAATTTCCTTTCCTAAATATTCCATATAATTTTATTGTTAAAGCACTGACTAATGCTTGTTTATGGTGTAATAGAATAACCGAAAGAGGAAAGGCCCTTCATCTTCTGGACCTGCTAATAGTACCGGTACTGGAAATACAGTAGGCCCTTCTAATTCACAACCATCAACTCCATCAACTCATACTCCTGGTGATGGGATTGCCACAGCTGGCAATTTACAGCATGTCAATAGCATGCCAAAAGGTTTGATGTACAGTGGTGATGCAACTGGAGCTCTTGCATCATCCACAAACCCACTGGTATGCACTCTTAACAAACCTACATGCTGTGACGTGAATAACCTAGAGATGTGAATGTAGCATCAGGAAAAATGGTCAAGTGTAGGGTTATCAGACTTTCTTGTATCACTCTTAACAAACTTACAAGCTGTGACTTGAATAACTTAGAGATGTGAATGTAACATTAGGAATCTGCTGTTTGGAAGCCACAACAACCCATACTGCTAATGGAAAAATGGTCAAGTGTGGGGTTATCAGACTTTCTTGTATTGTTACAAATGCAATTAGTTTATATTTTTGCCCAATGAAATTGCTTGTCCAAGCACTCCTATAAATCTTTTATTTATTTCTGAGCTTGCGTTGGTATTTTAATGTATTCCTTAGTCAATTTAAGTTATACTGTTGTGCTTTTAGTGGAATATTCTTCATGGTATTGCCCAAAGTTGGTCCTATCTATTTCCTGTGTTTTGACTTTCTATCTCTTTGCAGGAAGACATTGAACATTTTGCAGATGTTGGCTCCTTAGATGATAATGTGGAATCTTTTTTATCCCATGATGATGGAGATGGAAGGGATTTGTTTGGTACTTTAAAAAGGAATTCCTCTGAACATGCTGCTGAAGCTTCAAAGAGTAAGCAATATTTTCAATTCCTTGCACTATTACTTTTTTCAAATTGACCATAGCAATGCCTGTTTCTTGACATCTCAGGTTTCAACTTCAGTGAAGTTAGTTCGATACGCAAAAGTAATGGGAAAGTTGTTTGCTGTCACTTCTCTACAGATGGGAAATTGTTGGCCAGTGCTGGGCATGACAAGAAGGTATAATGCATTGTATTGTAGCCTGAAAGGATTAATTTCATTTTCTGATTGCCATGTTAAGGCAATTTTGGATGATTGAACTTTTTACTTTCATTTTGCTTGCATATCTTTGGATGCTGACTTTCAGATTAGTTAGTGCATACCTATACTAATGTGGAGAATTGTAACGAGCTTATAATGCCCATATTAATCATGTTTTGATTGCTAGCCAAATACACTATTTTCCTGTACCTCGCTAAATAGATGATTCAAGTCGGTTTAGAAATCATTGCTTGCACTCCAAGGTTCGATGAATTAGAGCATGAAATTGATGAGATATTGTGTTGGGAAACTATTAACTAAATAAATATTGTATGAGGATATATATTAAAATGCAGCAATTTCTACAGTATCCTATACTTAAAAGTGATCATTTTTACATATATGGCATCATCTCGTTTGGCTCATCTGCTTCAGATTTCTATTCATTAATTGATGGATAGTGGGTTAATTATTGCAATCATATAGAGTAACAGTTACACCTTGCTTAGGCTTATCCATTGGGTTGATACTTATCAGGGACCTGCAATTGCTGTATTTCATTGTTCTTGCTGCTGCATGTGCTAGGATAGTTTGTTGTTCTTCTAATCTTCTTGTTTTTGTCATCATTGGATGTTATCACTGTATGGTTCTGTTGGACCTGCACATGAAGAGCGTGTCATTCCTAGACCTGATTAATGTAGCTTACTGCAAGTTACCTAAGACCTCATCACTTGCTGAATAGGAACTCAACACAATTAGCCTTGTCAAGTTTAACCATTGATGATAACCAATTTGGGTAGTTTAATTGCATCAACTAACTCCTTGACGTTTCAATACGTTGGCTTGGTTCATTCAAAGATGAGCTACTTTACGTGTAAAATCACAATCTCTTTATATTTATTTGGGTGAGAAGGTGTACTCACCTTGAGATCCCAAGGAAGCTTGTGACCTTCTCTTATGTATTCTGGTATTGCCCCCTTTTATGCTAAATGTTTTTTGGATATCCTGGTGGATGAAATTGAGGGCAACCTCTTTAGAATAAACCTTAATCCTTTTGCCAGCACTCTTAATTCTTAATAGTTATTCTTATATATTGTTTTTTCACCTGATAAGAGTATTTGCATTTGTTTTTGTTAATCCAATAGCGGCTTGATAACCACATTTTGAGTTAATTTTTGTATACATACTCATGGCCATTTTTCTACTTTCTACTAGGCTCAGTTAAATGTCTTTTATGTATATGGTGCTGGTCTTTCAGAACCTGGAGAGCAGATGGGCTTTCTTATTAGCATGTGGTACTCATGGTTCCTAGCATGCACCCCTCTTTTTTTCTTTTTATTTGTGTGTGTTATGAACCATGGTTCACCATTATTATAATTTGATGGTGGGGAGTATTGGAACTTGCACTCCAGCTTCTATAGCTTCAGCCATACAAGTCAATAGCCAAAGCTTCATTCATTATAAACCTTGGTTTATAGGTCATGTTTGTTGAAGAAAGTGGAAGCATTTTGAGAATACAGTGAAGAAGGCGGACAATTGTAGAAGGGAGATGATCTCTGAAAAAATGAAGACAATAACTCTCTCCTTTTCTTAATCGATTTAAGATCATTGCTATACTTTTGTACAATGTCATATTGTGGAAAGAAGTTTTTACAGTCTAGTTACCACATTCTAACTTGAAAATGTGATAATTGACATGTCTGAAAATATCGAAGCATCTGGTCTTTAAATACTTTGCATGTGTTACTTTTTAAAATTGAAAGAGATCTGTATTGTCAGCTTGGTTATTTTTATTTTCATTTGCTTTCCTTTTCTACAAGCAAGAACAGAATGCTCAAACTGGATAACTAAAATATGACTGCTACATGTGGACATTTATGCATTTTTTCTATTACTCGTATCACATCACTGCAACTTAATGAAATACTAAATGACAGGCTCCTATAATTTCTAAACTACCTTTTTTTTTTTGTTTTTCAGTATTCTCATTAAATGAAATTGTAAAGTTTCATGCACACTATACTTACAACAATCAAAGCAGAAAAACATAGGTGGACTAATAAACATAGGACTAAGCCATAATAAAATCATTCCTTTAGATATCGTTTTAAGTTTTTTGCTTTTTTAATCAGCAAAAGCAACAATGAACCATGAAAATTGACATCATATTGATAAGAATTGATGTGGATTTACTTGTTTTCACGTTAGTAGGTTGTTCTTTGGAACATGGAAACTCTGCAAACTGAGTGCACTCAGGAAGAGCATACCCACATTATTACTGATGTTCGTTTCAGGCCAAATTCAACTCAGCTGGCAACATCGTCATTTGATACAAGTGTACGCCTCTGGGATGCTGCAGAAGTGAGTTTTCTATCTCTAATGCTTTCTCACAAAAATCATCCATTCTTTTGTATGATTTAAGTTATCAATTGGGTAAAAATCTATTGAAGTCTTCAATTTTTTTTTGCCTCAAACTATTTGTCAGTTCCATAAGTTTACTGCTGCTTTTTTCTTTGGCCATGGTATAACGATTTTTCTGTACATGAATTATTTTATTTATTTATTTTTCTTCTGGGGGCTTGCTATCATGTCGCATAGGTAAATCATCACTCCTTTTCAAAACAACTGTATTTTCAGGTTTAAAAACAATGCCAAAAAATTTCCTGAGACTTGGATTTTTTTTTACGTTTAAAAAATTATGATCCCCGTGCAACGTAACGCGGGCATACAAACTAGTAAGCACTAAATGTGGTTATCCTTGCAGCCAAGGTATTCCGTGCAGACATTCACAGGGCATACCTCACATGTGGTGTCCCTCGACTTCCACCCTAAGAAGAATGATCTTTTCTGTTCCTGTGATGGTAACAATGAGATTCGCTTTTGGAACATCAATCAGTTTTCTTGCACCCGGATATCCAAGGTTAGCCATGAAGCTCCTTTACATGTATATTTTTTTTGTTTTTGTTCTTGAAGTTCTGATGATTTGAATTCCTTTTCTATTCTAAATTTTGGACATTTGATGGAGTAGGGAGGGACTGCACAAGTTAGATTTCAGCCAAGAATCGGACAACTGCTGGCTGCAGCTTCAGATAATGTTGTATCCATCTTTGATATTGAGTCTGACAGACAGACACACTCATTACAGGTATTGGTCTTGAACTTAGAAGCTGAGAAAACTAATAAAACCCCTTTCACATTTGTTATGTGATAATAAATGAATCCTTTTTACTCTAGGGGCACTCCACAGAGGTGCATTCTGTCTGTTGGGATGTAAACGGGGAGTACTTGGCTTCTGTCAGTCAAGAGTCTGTTAGAGTGTGGTCATTGGCCACGGGAGATTGCATTCATGAACTTAGTTCGAGTGGGAACAAGTTCCATTCTTGTGTTTTCCATCCAGGCTATGCCACTCTCTTGGTTATTGGAGGATACCAGGTAAATTTTCTTTTGATATTAGTATTTAAGTTTTAATTGTGTTTTTATAAACAGCAGAAATGTGCTGTTGCCTGTAATTGACCCTGCTTTGGAAGTGAGCACTTCAAGTTCCATTTTATTTGAAACAAATCAACCTTGTTGCATTTTTAGGAAACAATCCAACGATATAAGGATTTTGTTTCAATTTTAACCCACCTTTTGTAACTCATAGGAATGTTGTGTGCTTGTGTTTTAGGAAACAAAGTATCTTCTTAACTTCATGGGATCGTAATATCTATTTACAGAGAACTTTCTGCGTTACAATTGTTGATATTTTATACTTATTTGTACTTTTAACAATTTCATTAATTACTAATGCTGGTTTCTATTTTCTTTTCCTTGGGTTGTAACCATTGTTCTAATTCAGTCATTGGAGCTCTGGAACATGGCGGAGAACAAGTGTATGACAGTTGCAGCTCATGAGTGTGTGATATCAGCTTTGGCTCAATCACCAGCTACAGGGATGGTTGCTTCTGCAAGTCATGACAAATGTGTGAAGATATGGAAATAAGCGTTGCCATTTGGTGCTTCAAATCCCCCGATATCAACTTGCTGGGCTTTCCATTCCCTGACATGGTCTTCCAGTAAAAAAAAATGATATAAAAGGATACAGTAAATTTGTTTTGTTTTTCTTCTCTTATTTTAATTATTTGTATATGTAACAAGGGGAATCTGAGGTTTCCCTGATTTCGACTAGCTGTTTGAGTGTTGCATCTGTTATGATCTGAACACAAATTACTCAGAATGAGTTAGTGCAAGTATACTTGTTTTGCGAGGTTCCTCAGCATGCTGATGCTTTGATACAGAGGGCATTGAGTTGAAAGCTTTGTGATGGAACGTTTTCTTTACGCGTCTGTTCCTGGTGAAGATGGAACCGATATATAGGCAGGTAAATATTAATGATTGTGAGGTTCTTTTCTTGATACCCTCTGCCTTGGATGACATTTCTTAGATACGACATTTGCTTCTTTTCTGCATAATTGAAAAAGAAATCTTCTATCTAGTTGTCTATTCTTTTTAACTCATTACTTTTTTTTAATGATATTTTTTTTTGAATTAATTTTCACATGATAAGATTACCTAATACATCTAAGAGTTGGAGTTTTAACTCATCTCCTTCACTGTGAAAATGAATGGTGAAGGTGATTTTTTTTATTCCTTTTTTTTCTCAATCAATTCCTTAATTTCATGAATAAATTTTTTATTGATTTTGAATGTCTTCATAAATTGTTTGGTTTTTTTATGTGAAGAAATCAT
>Ga0325403_1003113_pt1 | contig 14983 bp, 10 predicted proteins | sample PopdelMetagenome_19_FD_205665 | JGI IMG/M metagenome (GOLD analysis project Ga0325403, IMG submission 205665) | Populus deltoides microbial communities from Bellville, Georgia, United States - Xylem-PdKOR-R4 | ecosystem: Host-associated > Plants > Phyllosphere > Stem > Wood/Secondary xylem...
ATTTGCTTTCTATAGGGTTATTATGATCTTATGACTCAGGTCGTGGGTTAGCTTGGTTGCCTCGATTTGTTTCTTTTTTCTATTTAATGTTTTTTTTTCAATTTCATCTTTCAATATTGAGTTAATTGAGAATTAAACTTTATAATTTATTTTGATTTACTTTCTATGAGGTTATTTTGGCCTTATAACTTGAGTCACAGGTTTGGTAAGTTAACTAGGGTGATTTTTTATGTCCTTTTTTTAATTAATTTTATTTTTAATTTCATCTTACAACATTAGGTTGACTAAGAATTGAGTTTCATAATTATTTTAATTTTCTTTCTATGAGGTTATTTCGTTCTCATGTACTAGGTTTGACATATTAACTTAGGTTAACTAAGCCCATTTCTTTAATTAAATCTTGTTTTTAGTTTTGACCTTCAACATCGAGTTGATTGAAAATTTGGTTAAATAAATTTTTTATTTGCTTTGTACAAGATTATCAAGGTCTCATGACCTAGATCGAGGATTTAACTAGTTAACATAAGTTGATCTGAGTAAATTCAAGTTCATTCAATATATTGTTGTCTCGATATTTAAAAAATTATTGTCTTGATTTTTAGTTAAACTAGATTTTTACCAGTTATTCAAGTTGTCTTTGAAGACTTGCAAAGTTTATTAAATGACATCGAATTAACCCCATATAATTTAATTTTTTATGGTAGAAAACATTTTAATAATATCTGGATTTTTTTTTAATTTAACAAAAAATTGATCTGAGCAATTATAGTGTACCGCAGGCAATTATCTAGTGATGGAACAAAAAGGGAAAGCCAAAAAAACAATATAAGCAGTTCAGGAAAAGCACGCCACCTTGTTTTACTTTTCTCCATGGCTTGGTTTTTAAGCATAAGTTGACAAGGATTTATGGTCTCAAAAACATTTTTAATCTATAAATTAAAGATTACAGAATTTATCCATGCATGATGCATTGAATAATTAAGTAAAAAAACTAAAGGTTTTGGTGATTCGAGAAGGGTTTTGAGTGAGCTAGCCATCTGACCTGTTGGTGATGTAATCAGGAGATTTTATAATAGCCGAAGTTTTTTTTTTCACAGTTGATTTGGCAGTAGTCTTTTCTTTATAGCGAAAAGGTGCTGCAAACCCTAGTAAAGCTAGGCATGTTCAAAATGAATGAGAGTGACAAGATGGAGATAAGAGAGTAGAAGCACAGCGATACGATCACCTTGAAGTTGAAGCAACAAGAATGGAGAAAAAGGCTTGCAATGATAACCAAGTCAAGCACACAAACATAAGATTCCATTGCTGCTGGCACTGGCATGCTTATATTGGTTGAAATAGGAAACCTCTAATAATTGCCAGGACAGTTTACAAGCACTTTTAGCTGTCCTACAATAATATATATATATATATATATATAGTCACACACACTCACCTTGCAAAAGCATATAAAATGTACATTTTTACCGATATTGGTTATTAATTTCTGCGTTGCCTTTGGATGCCAACTTAGTCGCAATTCTTAGTTTAGTTCATTAATATGTGAAAAAAAAACATTTACTAAAAAATATAATATTTTTTTATTGTAATTTTATTGATATATATTAACAGAATATTTTTAATATTATATACTGAGGGACATAGTGAGGAATTATTATGATGTAAGTAAATTTCACTTTAATTTACTGACATGATTTTTTCCATTAGTATTTTCATTTAAATTTATTAATTTTCTGGTAGCGTAAAGAATGTCCATTTTAAAGTTAATTGCTTTTTAAGGTTTTAATAAAATAGAACAAAAAACATTAACAAGGCTAGTTTAGTCATTTCAATAAATAATAAAGTGAGAATAATAGAAAGTGTAGTGGGGATAACACCACTCTCATTTTATTTAGAATCCCATTTTTTTGCTAAAATAAAAATAAAATTCCTCGCATTAATGTCTCTGTGTACAAAAGTTGTACGTATATGTTACTTTTTAAGTTTTTTCTAAAAAAATATAGGTATTTTGTTATACTAAAATCAAGGGGAAACATTATAATTTTTATATGCGTGTGAGAGTAAAAATCATAATGTTTGCCATCTAATTATATCTACTCAACCTATCTATATACATCTTTTTTCACCAAAAAAAAGAAAAAAAAACTATAAGTTGTGCTTGAAATCAAATTAATTTCAGGATGCTTGATAATAGATAGGTGGGAGTAGTGACATATATGCCTCCACTAGCTGGATTAAAGGTACGTTTAATTGTGCGACTTACAAGCATGCTCAAATTAATTTGAGATGCTTAGTAATAGTTGGAACTAGCAATATATATGCCTTCACAAGCTAGATTAGGGTTTGTTTGTGCGAGCAGCCGATCGAAACAAAAACACATATAATATTCGAGGGCCACTTGAATAACTTTGTTTGATAATGGAAGTTGCTTTCAAAAGAGTGGGGATTATTACTAGGTGTCTCACAAACACTTTATCCTCCCTTGCATCCAAAAAAAAAGAGAGAGAAAAAAGGCAAGCAATTTATAATCACACAAACACACAGAGAAAGGTGTATAAATAATGGAGGACAAGGAGATATTTTTCAAAGGTCTAACGAAAGGCCAATAAGAGGACTTCCTTGACCTTTCTCCTCTCTATCTAACTGTAATCAATCCAAAGCCCTTTGTGGAAGAAGACATTTCCTCGTTTTTCAGCTGCTTGTATCTTATGTTCTGCTGACCCACTTTCCTTACAGATCAAACTCTATCTCTCTCTCTTTCTCTCTGCCTAGACAGATCTGTCGTATTTATTTTATAGTTCCCTGTCAAACGTGCCTGCATCAAATGATTTGAAAAGCAGGGTCAAGTCACTGGAATTTTTCTTCTTTTTTTTCATCCACCCAAGTTGCCTATCTCAAAATACCGAAGAGGTATGGTGATAATAAGTTTACTAATTAAGACCAATATATATATATATATATATATATAAACACCGACCCTTCGTTATGATTTAGAGTGCTGATCTTGTTTAACATTGAATATAGTATACACTCACTTGCATTGAAAAACATTACTATTATAAAATAAAATAATTATTTCGTAGCTATACTTGCATTTTAATCCCTTAATCCCTTGATTTCCCTTTCGATCTCAGCCTCTTTTCTGAGCTCGAAGTTTAGTATTGTTAATGTCACAAAATAATTGAGAGAATGTAAAAGAAAGACCATAAATGTAAGTACAGTTGAGTGAAAAAATAAAGTAGGGTATCTTTCTTGTGAGACTTTTTAAAGCTCTATCTTTCTTCTGTATTTATCATTATCATTTTTACTTGGAGAACGGCAGGAAAAAAAAAAAAAGGGGGGGGTCTCTCTCTGACAAGATCATCAGACCCCTACCCGAGTAGTCTAAAGAGCTTTCTTGCTGTCTTGGTAAACAGTTGTTGTTGGATACATAACTATTTAACTCATGTCCTTGTATAGATAGATAGAAATAGGTAGCTCTACTACTGCTTTTTCTGTTTTTTCTTTTTCCTTTTTTTTTTAATGAAAAGCACAATTACTGCTTCCTTCCTTCCTTCGTGTGCAATTGCTTGCTTTAATCATAATTGAATGGTACTGATTGCTGAACCTGTCTCTGCAACTTCTTTGATGGGTTCCTTTCCATTTTTCACAATTTCTTGTTCTCTTTATTTATACATTAATCTGCTGTCTCTGGATGAAGATCTTTGATGGGGTTTGTGTCCTGTTCTTAACTAATTTCTCTCTCCTTTTCTTTCTCTCCTGTCCACTCCCTTTCTAGCGAGCTATATATAAACATCTTCAGCTCATATTCTACACCTTCTTCCCTTTTCTTCTTCGGATCAGATTTTTAAGTTTCTAGCTACCTAGGAGGTGATTTGTGCTGTAGACTACACACACACACACACACACACACACACACTTGTTTTGGATTTTTTGTTTTATCATGTTTATATATATATATATAGACACACAGATAGATTCATAATCACTTTTGCTCTTGTTTCTTTGTCCAGAATTTCGCCAGACTCAAGTCAGGATCCAATTCCTCTGAATCGATCATCAAAATGGGCTGATCCTTAATTTGTTCAGTGCTTCAAGCTTGGATACATAAAAGTTTTTTGCATATATAGGAGTGAGGCTCAAAGGGTTATTGATTTTGCCTTTTGTGAATCATATTAAATGGCAACGTACTTTCATGGAAGCTCAGAAATCCAAGCAGCAGCGGCACCATCTGATGGGATCCAGACACTTTATCTTATGAACCCTAACTACCTCTCTTCTTACTCTGACTCGACTCAACAGCAGCACCAACAACAGCCCCCTAACATGATCTTCTTTAACCCCAGTAGTAGTACTGCCGCTTCCAATAATGGCCTTCACACCGGAAACCTTCCTCATGGCCCCCCGCAGAACCACCACTTTGTCGGCATCCCACTTGCTGCACCCTCCTCCAATATCACTTCTCTTACTCCAGACAGTCACAGCCGTCCGTCCCTACATGGGGTTGTCCCTAGTCATGTTCACTATAACATTTGGGGTTCAATAGATCAGAATTCGGTCGCAACAGCCTGTGAGTCTAGTGCGGCCAATGATGTCGTGTCGCCGCAGGTGGGTTTTCGGAGGCCGGTGGCGGTGTCTCCTGGAAGGCAAGGGTTATCTCTAAGCCTTTCGTCTCAGCAAGCACCGACACCACCGACACCGTATAATAGGGCTATAAGCAATAAACATCATGAGATTCAAGCAATGCATCCTCATGTTTCGGTTGTGTCTTCAGGTGATGAAATCAGAGTTTCTGGGAACTCTCCGTCGTCTGTTTCGGCAGTGTCGAATGGGGTTTCCGGTTTGCAAAACATGGTTTTGGGATCCAGGTACCTGAGAGCTACACAGGAGTTGCTTGATGAAGCTGTTAATGTTGGGAAAGACCTAATAAAGAGTGGCTTGATAGAAGGGAGTTCTAAAGAGAAGATGAAGATGACTAAAGAATCTATAACTGGAGATGGATCTAGTGGTGGTGAAGCTTATGTTGCTAATCGTGGAGCTGAGCTGACGACAGCCCATAGGCAGGAGCTGCAAATGAAGAAGGGAAAGCTTGTAAACATGCTCGACGAGGTACGTACATATATCTGTGTTTATAAAACAAGTTGCACATGGATATCTCTGACTGCTTTTCTTTGATGGCTGCTTTAGATTTTTCATCTTTGAAGATGTAAATTACTAAAAACTTACCTTTCATATGCTCCATCTAATTTCACGTGTGCCATTCCAATAGTGGAAATTGAAGTTCGGTTAGAACTAGAGTAAGGTCTTTGTCAGTTGATTTTTGTACGTACCTTCTAAAGATGAATTCATCACTAAAAAATCTTGTTGCCACTAAATCTATATACAATCCAAATTAGGCCTTGCTATTACTATATATATGTAGTTTCTTTTCTTGTGAAATTTGAAATTGGATGCTTATTCCTGTTATGGCTCCATGTTCTTCAACTTGTAAAAAAAGATTAGATTTTATCTAGCAATCAACGGGTTGCATTTGGGTTCATCTTGGTGGTTTCATGGACATTAACAATTAAATCTTGAAGAAGAAGAAGAAGAGATGACTTATAGCTTAGAACATGATGGAAATTTGTAGAGCATGAGATTATTTTCATTACAAATTATATATGTTCGTCTTTTATGGCTGTTAAGTTAGGTCCCAGTAAAGAGGGTCCATTGACAAAGTCGATTTCATTTCAGACAAACTATGGTATCTCTGGTTATATCAATTACCCCAGCTGTTTTTCTTGTTTCTTCCTTTTTCTTTTTCTTTTTCTTTTCTTTTTTTTTTTGTGTGGTTGTGATGAACTAACGAAATGCAAGTTACTTGAAACATACTACAAAGTCATAGTCCTACTTTCTTTTCCTTTCTATCCCTAGAAAGGAGTCTAATGTGGTCCTATGTATAGTACTTAAAATCTGTTTTCTTGCTTTGGAAACTTTCAAGGTGGAACAAAGATACAGGCAATACCACCACCAAATGCAAGTAGTAGTTTCCTCGTTCGAGCAAGCATCAGGATTTGGTGCAGCGAAATCATACACTGCCCTGGCATTACAGACTATCTCAAAGCAATTCAGGAGTCTTAAAGACACAATTTCTTCGCAAATCAGAGCCGCAAGCAAGAGTTTGGGTGAAGAGGATTGCATAGGAGCAAAGGTTGAAGGTTCAAGACTAAGGTACGTGGATCATCAGCTTCGACAACAGCGAGCACTACAACAATTGGGAATGGTCCAACATAATGCTTGGAGACCTCAGAGAGGATTGCCGGAACGTGCTGTTTCCGTTCTTCGCGCCTGGCTCTTTGAGCACTTCCTTCACCCGTAAGTTTCTGGAAGTCTCAGTAGTCTAAAACATGAACATAATAAAAACCATTTTTGAAACTTCACCTACCTTTAAGACCAGGTTTCAATAATAGTTTTCGGTATATGATCTTACAAGTATATGGTATTGTGCATATGCATGCATTGGCTACTTTTGAGTTTGATTAATTTTTTGCTTCTGGTTGAGCGCAGATATCCCAAAGATTCTGATAAGCACATGCTTGCAAAACAAACAGGGCTTACTAGGAGCCAGGTATGAACCCTAATCCTCTTCATTCCCAATATATATGTGTCTCTGGAAAATAAATTATAGAGTAGCCAATCAGCTTGTAGCCCAAGTACTGATACTCATTCTCTCTCTTTCTCGGAGGTTTTAGATTCGAACTTCTCCTTCGTAATCAGAACTAATAAATTATAGAGAATGTAATTTCCTTTTCTGCTATGAATTATCTCCATCACATTTATGATTTGATCATATGTAGGTGTCTAATTGGTTTATAAATGCTCGGGTTCGGCTGTGGAAGCCAATGGTTGAGGAAATGTACGCCGAGGAAATCAAGGAGCAAGAGAAAACTGGTTCTGAGGAGAATGCAAATAAAAATGAGAACAAGGAGTCGAGGTCTCATTCTAGCGCACCAGGAGAGAGCAGTACACTTCAAATGGATCAACGTAAGGGAGTACTTCACTCGAAACAACCCGAAAAACCCAGGAACCAGAATGCTTCTCCTCCAAGATTTTCATACCCCGCAATCTCAATGTCTCCCATGGGAGCACCCCTTCAACAGCAAGCTGGTTTTACCCTTATTGGACCAGCTGAAATGGAAGGCATTTCTCATAGAAGCTCAAAGAAACCGAGTAGTGACATGCAGAATTCTCCAAGCAGTATCCTCTCCATGGACATGGACGTGAAACAAGGTGAGACAAGTAGGGAAATCAGTGCGAATTTTGGTGGTGAAAGGTTAATCAAGGATGGCTATCCTTTAATAACTAGCAGTGGTGGATTTGGAGCATATCCAATGGGAGATCTTGGGAGGTTTAACCTTGAGCAGATGACACCAAGATTTAGTGGAAACAGTGTTTCCCTTAGTCTTGGTCTACCACATTGTGAGAACCTTTCTCTTTCAGGAACTCAACAAAACTACCTCTCGAACCAGAACATTAATCAGCTCGGTGGAAGAAGACTAGAAATTGGAAGCGGTACCGAACCTGACTTTTCTGGGATTAACACCTCACAAAATTCTCACTCCAGCACTGGTTTTGAGAGCATTGACATCCAAAACAGAAAGAGGTTTCCTGCACAATTATTGCCAGATTTTGTGGCCTGATGATCAATTTACTACTTACTATATTGTACTTAACTTCAGAATTCATAGTTGTGCTTCTCAAGAACATCTCAGGTAACATGAGCAAATAATAGCTCTCTCCTTTCTAATGTACCCTGGCCAATAGAAAGAGATCGAGGCTGAAAAAAAGCTAAGCATGATGGTTGCTGTAAACCAAGAAGAAAACTCAGTATCGCTAGGTTTTAGTTACAGAGAACAACTAGCCAAGTGTTCTTATGAATAGGTAATTAGGGAGGGTTGAGGCCATGATTAAGGTTAATGATTGTATATTATATACTCATACTTCGGGGCATAGGTAGATGGAAATCAAGATTTCATGGATATGCAAAATGGGTTATTTGGGTATACCAATCTATATTTGTAAATTTAAATATTGCTTTCATTGTGGATGTGCATGTGATTTTTCATTCTTGCGCCAAATGGTGGAAATATTTGTCCTCAGAAAAGCTTTCTTTTCTTTTTCTCGGTTTCTTTATTCATTTTTTATTATTATGAAAATTTTATAACTCAAAATCTCTTAATAGCCAGGGCAATATTAATGTTAGTCGAGCTACAATTCATTGAGACGTAGAGTCATTAAATCAATATAGAAAATACCACTTTTTTTTTCATCTGTATTTGAAATTAATGTATGCCCACTCATGCAAATTCCATAGGTTACCTCAAATTTTATTATTATTATTATTATTATTATTATTATTATTATTATTGAAAGCGAGAATTTTTGTCTCTAAACTTTCTCAATGAGGTTATATATATATATATTATTTGATCCGCGCTTCGCCGCAGGTCAGATAGTTTTTTTGACAAAAAATAAATAAATATGGATACATTCAATTAAATAAATTAAGATTCATTTGTGTTAATAAACGCAAAAAAAAAAAAGTGTTAATGCATTTATTTTACTCGTCTAATTGCAGGTTGAATATTTTTTTTTCCTAACACAAATGAATTAATATGTAAGTGTTATTAATGTGTTTTTTGACCATGAATAAAAAATATAATTGTAAATCAAAAAGTCAATGTATACATATAATAAAATATAATGAAGATCATAAGTGTTAGTAAAGACATATATGATCTCAAGCTCATTTTTAATGTTGTAAACAAATAGGATAATATTGCAATTACTACATTGAAACACTATTTTCTTAGTCTTTGTATAATAATTTTTCAAAAAAAAATTGTCAAGAACAAATTTTAAAAAATTACAAAAGAATGGTACAAATAGGTCAAGTGTAGAATGATAAATATTTCAAGTATAAAGAATAAAAAATAGTATTTTTTCCAAAAAAAAAGAAGGAAAAACTAACAAAAAATATTACAAAAAAAATAAAGATAAGAAAAAAATGGTGATATATATATAAAAGAAAATTTTTTTTTCTAAAAACAAAACCACCAAAAATTACAGATTTATCAACTCTACAATACCTGTTATAGTAAACAAAATGTAAAAAATTTCAATTGTGTCGTTTCTACAGTAAAAAAACTATTTCCTTTTAGTATATGTATAATGTATGGATCAAGATCAAAACAACTTCTGGTAAATAGTGGAACTTGTTATTTCTTGTAACATTACTAGAAAATAGTAAAACACTGATGGAATATTTTGTTCTTGTTTAACACCTAATTCTTCAGAATTACAATTATCAACAGAATAATGAAGGGAAAATATTGTCAAAAAACATATCATTAATTATTTCTATTATGTTAGTCATTTTGTCAGGAATATAATCATCAATAGAATTATCTCAACAAACAAAAATATTTGTTGGCAATAATTCTGTCAGTAAATTTATTGATAATTATGGCATATTACTGATGGGATAGACTGATGGTAAATCCATTAGTGATTATATGCTTATTACCGACAGAATTAATCCATCGGAGAATTACATATAATAGTGGTAAGTCTTGTAGTTTTTTTTAACTTTTTGGAACTCTTCGAGGGACTCTAATTCCTTGGAAATTCCGTTAGTATTTCATATTTTATTGTTATTATATATAATTATTTTTAAAGAAATAAAACAAATAATACAATTAAAAAAATAAAACAAAATTAAAATAAAATTAAAGGCAAATTTAAATAGAATTAAACTAAAATAAAATAAAAACTCAAATTTGTTTTATTAATTTAAATATATTATTAAATACAATTTATCTATCTAGTGGATAGAAGCTGGAGGATGAGACGGAGGTGGGTCTTCATCGGAATTAGAAGGGCGACGAGGTGGAGCACAGGTACTAGTGAGAGTTGCCACTAGTTGCTCAAGGACATTCACTTTATCCTTTAGTTCAGTTGTCTCAACTCTAAGGTGGATCTTCATCGGAATCATGTACTTTTTGAGCTTACCTATCCATGAGTTGTTTAACACTTGATTCCATCAGAATTACAATTATCAACATAATAACGAATGAATTTTTTTTTTTTGAAAACATATCATTGATGATTTCTATCATGTTAGTCATATTGTCAGGAATATAATCATCAATGAAATTATCGCGTCAAAAAAAAAACATTTACTGGTAATAATTTTGTCATTAAATTCATCGGTGATTATAACATATTACTGAAGGGATAAACCGATGGTAAATCCATCAGTGATTATATGCATATTACTGATGAAATTAATCCATTGGAGAATTACATATAATAGTGGCAAGTCTTGTAATTTTTTTCAATTCTTTGAACTCTTTGAAGGACTCTAATTCTATGGTAATTCTGTTGGTATTTCATATTTTGTTGGTATCATATGTAATTATTTTTAAAACAATAAAACAAACAATACAATTAAAAAAATAAAACATAATTAAAAGAAAATAAAAAGAAAATTTAAATAGAATTAAACTAAAATAAAATAATAAAAAACTCAAATTTGTATTATTAATTTAAACATATTATTAAATACAATTTATCTATCTAGTGGACAAATGCTAGAGGAGAAGACGAAGGTGGATCTTCACCAGAACTAGGAGGGCAACGAGGTGGAGCACAAGTACTAATGAGAGTTGCCACAAGTTGCTCGAGGACATTCACTTTATCCTTAAGTTCAGTTGTCTCAACTCTAAGTTGGGTCGTCTTTGCTTGAATTTGTTCTCGTATGACCGTATGTATGATCGGTGATTTCTGGCTCAATTATAAACCTGATTTCTATCAAGTTTACCAGTAGATCCAACTTCCAACCATAAATCCAAATCAAGTTTTGGATGGGTCAAATGGTCGTTTTTGTATCTCTCATACAATCGAATGTTATATGTTTATTGAGAAAAAAAGTATATAAAAAAATTAATAACTTAAAAAAATGTTCAAATTCAACTTACCATGAACTTTTGAGCTTGCCTATCCACTAGTTGTTGAACCCATTTATGTATGTCTTCCTTCCGTATGTGGGTTTCAACAAAGATCTTCATCGATTTTGGATCACATCCAAGCACCGTAACCTGCAAGAAGAAGTTACAATTAGTTAAATATTTTTATATAATACAACAATTTGAAGAAACAATTATCATATAAAACAAAACCTTATCATCTACTTTGCATGTAAAATGAATGGAATGAATCCGCCAATGTGCATCATATGACCACCTCAAGAAACACTTCAACATCATATGTTGGAGATAAGCGTCCCAAATACTCTCCTAAACATGTGGAGGTTGGAGATCCCTCTACTTGACCACATCTTCCCAACCTAGAAGACCTTATCTTTTGCGTATTTATTTGCTTTTTTCTAGGCATCATACCAGAAATCATGTAACTTGGTTCATAGAAAAAAAAATTGAATAAGATAACGAAAATAAAATCTTAATATTTTTTAAAAAAAATATCACAATTTGAATTCAATCTTACCTAATGGCGTTGTGGTTCTCCCACACTCTCCTCCCAATAAAATTTTTCCTTACATGTTAATTTCATAAAATAATTAGTTTATTAAAATTAAAAAAACTAATGAAATTAAATATTTAAAAAAATAATTGTTTATGTATATAAAAACCTGGAATTTTTTAAACTAAACATCAATCATAGGCTTCCATTTAGAATTTTTAGAAACCTGACTCTATTGAAATAAAGGCACTTTCATCAACTATTTCACCACTGATATTATCGTGTAAGCAGCCTCAACATTTGTAAACTTGAATTCCTATTTGTTCATTAAAATTAACTATTCCAACTTTATCAATTGTTGTTTTTTTTATCATGCAGAAAAACAAACCAAACCTACATGATGTGATCGAGCTTCTATTGAGCATTATACTTCTCGGTGTATACATCCTGCTCATAAGGGACACCCTCTTTGTGAGCCAGCCTTGCACTTTATGAGCCTACATCGAGGGAGGGTGCTTGAGATGCCTCGTCATGGTTGGTACCTAGCAGCTCATACTCTTCAGAAGCGCTGTCAGAAGAACTAGCAGTGCTCCAATCTGAACTAGCAGTGCTCCTATCCATATTTATCTTTATGAACCTTTTATATTCATCATCTAAATAAATTTGATAAAAAAAATAATAATAACATTATCACTATATCCTATTTAAAAAATAAAATAGGCAACACCTCTCATATACATCAACCTACTAAAAACTTTAAAACCAACAAATACGCATTAAGAACCCATATTGCAAACTAGTTGGTTTTATTTATTACTAATATTTAATTTTTCTATATATTTAGAAAAAAAATTCCACTATTTATAAGACGAGCAATAAAAGCTTATGTACTAATGAAATAAATAAAAACATTATGATACAACAAAATCCAAGATGAGTTTTCTAAGAACCTAATCTAATCATAGAGCTCTATTAACCAAATAAAATAGAAACAATGAGAGCAACTATATACAATCTAGTATAGGTAGCAAATCAGACCCAAAAATGTTTGCAGGAAATTGAAATATAGCATCAGAAGGTACCCTTATTGAATAATAAACCAATATATTAACAACAATAGATTTTTATTTTAAAAATAATTAGCAATGTACAAGCAGTAGAATACAAATTAAGAAAAAAAATAACACTTAATCTTGATCTCCTTTTTCTTCTTCCTTCTTTCTGATTTCTTTTTTTAAAACTGCAAGTTTAGGGAAACAAAAACTTAGGGTAGAATATGAACCAAAAAACCTATATTTATTCATTATTGCATGTATATATGTTTTGCAGGTAAGAATTAAGTTAGAAATTTGTTCACCATTACACATATTTTAAGGCTTTTTAATTACATGAGTTTTGTGTAAAAAGAATGACCTAACATCTAGTGTCATAACCTAAATTTTAACCTTTTTTTTTCTAAATATTTTAAAAATACAAAAAGATATGTTATTGATGTATTTACATTATTAGTATTTTTAATGTCTTCTCAAAAGAATTTAAAATTTTAATTTATTTTTAACACGTTCAGCTTTTAACGTGTTTTTTTTCAAAATCGTTGATTTTTCCCCATCGAGTCAACATTAATATTGCCTTTTTCAAAACATCAAAATAAAAAATATAAGAAAAATAAAAAATAAAAAAAGTATTTGGATAAAAGGACTAGAATGCAAAGGAAGAAAATGAGAGACTAAAGTGTTTTTAGAACCAAGCAATGGGGAGGAAAAATACAAATCATTTTCCACCTATAAATAGGTGGTTATATCACATAAGGAGGGGGGTGGCCAAAAAAATAATGAAATTAAAAAAAACTCCCACACCCTTTCTCTCACAAAAAACCATAATAACCTTATCTTTTTTGTTTACAATACCAGCCGTCATTCATATGGAAAAAGACATTGACCCACACTTACATCTTAACCTAACCGCCACCATTCTAATGCACTCAAAGCCAACATTTTCAACCCTAATAGTTCCCTCACACACCAAGTTCACAGCTTCTTTATCCTTAATCCCTCTTTTATTTTTTGCCTACAAATAAGCACCCACCTTAACCTTCATTCTTCAACAAGTCATGACCAACACACACACAACAACAACTTTAACTCGTGAGCCTTATCTTTCCTTCCTCACAACGCCAACAGAGGAGCAGTAATAACCATCACAAACATCTATGACGGACCACCATAATTGCAGTGCTGAGTCATTGCTTTCCCTCTCCCCAGTCGACAGCCCCTTCAGCTCTTTTAAACCCTTATGGCTTTATCTTCCATTTTCACACCATCCACTCGAACAACCATGTCAATGCCTTCCTCTATACCCATAGCTGCCCCCTCTAGTTGTAATCAACGCTAGCCACCAAGACGAGATTAGTCCTCATGGTTTTCCCTCACCGCTGCATCTTTCCATTTTCAACCAAAATGAAAACCCTCTATTTTGTTGAAAGGATGTTATAAAGTACAAGCAAAGAAGAAACCTAAAGCCTTTGTTTCAAGATTTTCCAATTAGGAAAAACAGGAGACCTCATCCCTTAAAAAGACTTTAGACTAGCCTTTTAAGATTTAAAAAACATAAGAAAAAGACAAAGTAGTGGTTAGTTCCTCTAAATCTGCAGCACAGTCTGGAAAATTTGACTGCTTCACTTCAATAGTTCAGAGATGGCTTACAAAAACAATTTATCTAAAAAGAACATAATGGGTGAAAGAGAAGTTTCAATAACTGATATTTCTGACCCCACATTTGTATTTATAGAAGACATCTTTAAGAAAAGACAATGGGGTAAACTAACTAAAAGATCACTTGCTCCATATGTTGAAGTAGTTAGGGAGTTTTATACCAATTATGAGCCTTTCAATCTTGATTACCACTGTACTACTTCCATTATTAAAGGTCAAACCATTGAGTTTTCTTCTGGTGTTATTAAGAAGTTATATGAGCTACTTGAAATCATAAATCCTAGCTTACCCTATAAAGGAATATAAGCCCCTTTAAAGACTCAGATGAGTGATTTGTTTGTTGGCTCTAAAAGACCAAAATGGTTTGCAAAAGCATATAAGTTGTCTATGAACACTATGTTACCTTCTTATCGAGTGTTAACAAAAACTATGTTAATAAACCTTTAGCCTATTGGAAGTATATAAAGCTGATAATTAAGAAAGCTCAGTTCATGTATATTATTGCTACAATTATCAACCTAACCACTAATTTTATTGATGTCATGCAAAAAGCTACAGCTGAGAAGGAAGTGAGTCTACCTTTTGGTGGATTGATATCTAGGGTAGTAATCATGGCCAAAGTATCTTTGCATGACAGTGAGTCTATATTCAAGATTTATGAAAAGATCTTAGTTGTAACTGTTATCAAATTTAAAGACGTGGTTAGTAAAAAAAGGATCACATCCTAAAGAGTTTACCCCATCTCAACCCAA
>Ga0325403_1003114_pt1 | contig 14983 bp, 8 predicted proteins | sample PopdelMetagenome_19_FD_205665 | JGI IMG/M metagenome (GOLD analysis project Ga0325403, IMG submission 205665) | Populus deltoides microbial communities from Bellville, Georgia, United States - Xylem-PdKOR-R4 | ecosystem: Host-associated > Plants > Phyllosphere > Stem > Wood/Secondary xylem...
TGACACTTGCAAGACATGCCAACTTTAACTCCATTTGCTATGGTGTAAAGGGTATAGCTAGTCTTGTTGCTCACGCCTTGCTGGACCGAGATAGCAAACAAAGCCTTGAAAATCAATCTATGAAGTGCATATGAAAATCAATGTGGTTCATTTAAGCTTGTTTTTGCCTTGTTAAACTATACATTCCATAAGCACGCCTTCAACACTGAGATGTGAATCCTGAGTGTTATACTTATTCCAATGAAGTTTGATAATGGGACGTCCTCATCGTACTCAGGCTATGTTTGTTTTTTAAAATTCACTTTTTAAAAAATTATTTTTTAAACTTTCATGTTTTTGTTTGTCATTAGAAAAATTAATCAACGGAAAACACTTTCCAGTCAAAGCAAAATTTGGCTTGGTTTCCAGGAAAGTGTTTTCCTGAAAAACACTTTCTGAAAGTTGTGAAAAATTTAAAAATATCATTTTATTTGCTGATTATATCAAATTTGGTCCTCAAACTTTTGATTGCTATATATATTTTGTTTTGAATATTTATTTTTCAATTTCATCTCTTAAAATTTAATTTTTATATTAACTTTGGTCCTTATTTTTATAATTGTTACTTGCTTTTCCCTTATCATTTTTTTATTGAAATTTTTTAAGTATCAAATTTGGTCCTCATTCTTTTGATTGTTACTTATTTTATTTAAAATAATTTATGAAATGTTAATTATTATTATTATTTTAATTTCTTCATCTTTTATTTTTTAGATTTGATCTCTATTATTTTGATTATTATTTATTTTATTTGAGATAATTTATGAAATTATATTTTTTTTCAATTTCATTCTCATTCAACTTTTTAATTTGTAAGATTTGTTCCTCATTATTTTAATAAACTTGAGAAAAATAAAATATTAATAAGTTATTTTCCAGCTTATTTTCCATGACATAACCAAATACTGGAAAGTGTTTTCCAACTTATTTTCCATTACCTACCAAACATAAGAAAATAATTCACTTTCCCGGAATTCACTTTCCCAAAGGAAACTACTTTCCAGGAAATAAACGGGGCCTCAGTTCAAGAAAGAAAAGTTTGGGGATTGTTTGCTATATTTTTGTTTCCATTTGAAAATAAATTATCAAAACTTGTTTATTTATTTTTAATAAAATGAAAACTAGCAATGAGTTATAAAGACAAAGTTAATGATTTTTTTAATATTTTACTAGTAGAAAATTGATAAATATAAATGAAAATACCAACATAAACAATTATGTCGGTAAATTACGATGACATTAATCAACGAGCTACCCATCGCTATGTCCTTCGGTATATACCGACGAAAATTGTACGTCAATGTATACCAAGGAAATTACAGTTGAAAAAGAAGAAATGAAAAAAAAATGATGTGTAATTTTACAAATGGTATTACCGACGAAATAAAATCGTCGCTAATATATATCAGTAAAGTTGCCAGTAAGATTTTAGTTATGACCTAACAAGCAACCCTCCTCTCCCCCTCCTTCATTTCCTCATCTTCTTTTTTTTCTCTACAAATAATAGTAAATCCCCCTCCCATTTTATCACAAATAAAACTCTCATCACCATAAATCCGACCACCCCAACACTCAGTCTGTTAGCATTCGTGTTTTGGTTCAATTTTTTTAGAATTCTCCACATCAAGTAAGCAAAACTATCCATTTTTTGTTTTAACTCATTTTTAAAATGTTAATTTTTATAGCATTTTGATGTAGTAAATATAGTTTGTTTGTGTGTTTACTTGTTTTATAGCTTTTACTTTTTCCATAGAAATTTGTTGTATGAATTTATGATTTGTACATGTTAGGTTTTGTTTGAGATTTTAAAAAATTGTATTTGTTTGTAATTTGATGAAATTGATTTTACTTTTGTGACTTAGGTGTTTTGTAATGAACTAAATAATGGATTATTTAATGGGTAAATTTTATATTTTGTTAATTTATTATTAAGTTGATAATTTCAGTAAATGTGGAGGAACTTGAATTTTTGTAGAAAAATGATGATGAATTAAGGGTACTATTAAAATAAATTAAATAAGTTTGAGTTAAACCAATGCTAGCTAATTTATTTAGTTCACATAATTAATTAATACATGTTGTCATCAATTTTCTATATAAGTAATGGATGATCATTTTTTGGTGTATTAAGTTTCACCTAAAAGGTTGCGCATGATGGATTATTGTAGTGGGGTTGAGGGTATTAACTACGCATTATTTAATTCGTGAAATATTAGTGGAGGTGGTATTAAATTTTCATGTAAAAGGTGGTATAATTAAAAAGTTTCTCAATCCAGATGTTGTTATGATGCATCTTCTATAAAAAGAGTTCATAGAGAAATATTTATGTTGGTTTGTACATGGAAAACCATATGTTTCTTACGAGACCATGGTAGAAAGAATGGTTGGGTTAACCTCTAGTTCTAGCAATGTGCATGGAGTTGTAGATGATAATAGTAATCCTTATAAGAGTATGGTTTTGGATGTGTTGAGAATGAATTAGGGTTATACAACTGAATGTTCAATCGTAAATGAAGAACCAAATGCAGATGTGACCTGGTTTTTTAATCTTTTGAAATACTCCGATTAACCATTGTAGGATGGGTGCACAAATCACAGTACATTATCAATCATTGCACATGTTTTCACCATCAAGTCAGATCATGGCTGATGGAGGCCAATAATGACAAAATCATTGAATGAGCGATAAACATTTTACCTAAAGGGAATAGGCTGAAAGAAAACTTTTATGATGCTAAATCCATAATGAAATCCCTTAGCCAAGGATACAAAAAATTTGACATATGTCCAAACTTTTACATGTTGTACTACCTTGAAAATATAGATTTGACCGAGTACATAACCTATGGGCATGCTCTGTATAAACTTAGAACTGGAAGGGGAAGGACTCTTGTCATACATAGAAAACTTAGATATTTCTCAATCACTCCTAAACTGCAAAAGTTATTCATGTTTTCATAGACTGGTGAGCACATGACATATCATCATTCGCATGATACGATGGATGGAGTCGTAATGCACCCCTTCCAATGGCGAGGCTTTGAAACATTTTAATAGGGTACATCCTCAGTTTTCAATGGAATCACGGAACATATGTCTTGGGTTATGTATAGACAAATTGAACCTATTTGAGTTATTTGTTACTCTTTATTCTTGTTCGCCGATAATACTCACAGTTTACAACTTGTCATCGAGGATGTACATAAGGCTGGAGTTCATGTTTTTATCTATAATCATACTCGATCCTAATAGTCCAGGTAGGAATATAGATGTTTGTCTTCAATCGTTGATTGATTAGTTAAAACAACTGTGGTTATTTAGGACTCTGATTTATGATGTCTTGAGGAAAGAGAGTTTTTAGATGAAGACAACTTTGATGTGGACTATCAATGATTTCCTTGCGTATGAGATGGTTCCTGGCTGGAGCACGAATTAAAAATCAGCATGTCTATATTACATAGAAAATAACAAGGTCTTCACCTTCATGGATAGTGGTAAAGTATCTCCTTTTTTGTTGTCATTGATGGTTCTTGCCAGCCGATCACAAGTATAGAAAGAATAGAGAAGACTTATGTAACATCCTACGATTTTCCACAATCACACATGTGAAAATTTGAGTAATTTTTTTTTTTGAAACACAACCGCATATGGAACTCATTCCTCATCCAAATAATTAAAATGACATAATAGAAATTTAATGCTACCTCACATAAAATATATGTAACTAAATTAAATCAACATGCTAATAAATTCCTTCATTTACAAAAATGACTAAATTGAATTGATTATAATATTTAAATTCCTTTATGACATGACTTTAACAATTCAAATAAAATACCTTAAGGCATAAAAAAGAATAGAATATAATTTACAATTATATTCCTTTTCAAAATTACATGTTAATGTTATCATGATTACATGTTAATGTGTCGAACTTGAAAATTAATTTAATATTAATTTGCATGAAAAATAAAGTGACAACATAACAAATAACAATTTAATTGAACTACTATTCCCATTTATAATTAAGTTACCGAATAACTTAATTAACTTCCTTCACGAACAAGGAGAATTCTTACGACCTAACCTTAGTTGGAAACCCCTAATTCAGGTTCCAACACTCGTCGCCCAAACCAAGGCACATTTCCAAAAACTAAGGAATTTATTTATCCAACCTTCCAAAATAGGGCACTAATCCAAAATAATTATATATTTGGACAATAAAAGAAATTCATCTAACATGTATCTAAACAATTCTAAATAGAATTTAAATGTAAGGTGTCGAGTACCTATCTGAAGTTCGGGCATGGTATACAAGATCATATCTCGGTGCTCCCTCAACAATCTCTCCTATATCAACAACCCATCATCAATTTCTCATTTGGTATCTTATCTTTCAAGCACAATGTATTTCATTAAATCAACCACCTCAATTAATTTTTTTAATTTAAAAAAATACATGTTTCCTTTAAATTTTAGTTAACTATCTCATGGCAAAAAGTTAATAACCAATCTAGCATGATTCCTATACACAACACTCCACAAATAAAATCCACCAAGCAAAATCCATAATTTTTTTCCTATTTAGCCGTAACATCCAAAGGATACGAGTGGGAATTTTCTTTGAAAAATCAAACAACTAAAACATGTACCAACATTTAAACTACTCAATAACAAAACAATATTAGTAATCAAAATCAATTTTTATCAATTAATCCTTCCTTAAAATTTGTTATTTTGACTGAATATGTCCATATAGGTGGGGGGGTATATTTTCCTTTAATTTTTTTTTATCACAATTAACCCATAATCAGATCATCAATTGATCACACTAATACATTATAACCAAGATTCTATAACAACAATTCCTTCCTTTATTTTTCCCTACATTGCCAAAATCATAAAGAAATAAAAGGATAAATTTTTCCTTTCCAGTTTACTCAATTCATTCACATAACCTTAAACATCATTAAATTACACAATTTCAAAATCAAGTATCAATTCTTAAAAACCTTAACTTCCATAATGCTAAATAAAACCTTAATATGGCACAAAAGGAATTATCATATAATTCATCGAATTAAGACTTGACTTATTGTTTATTCATGTACCATAACAACATTCAATCTCAATTTCAATAATCTAAACACCCTATCATGAAAAATCACACTTTCATCCTTACTGAAAGTCTCGAAACATCACAATACAATCAAACACAACAAATTGAATGGCTACCCACTATTTTTCACACATTTAAGCATCCGTAAACCTTAGGAACACTATTCTAATCCATTTAAGGTATAAAACCCTAAGTTCTATAATACAATTCTACATAAATTCATGGTCACTTCATGACATAATCACATTCTGTCTTGATAAACTTATCTCACAAGAAAATTGAAGGATTAAACAAGGAAAAATTAGGATTTCCTTACCTCTTCTTTTTAACCTTCAAGAACCCCTTTTCTTCCAAGCTTTAAGCTTCACTAATTCACCCCAAACTTGTGTTTAATCCTCGAAGAACCACTCCTAACACCTTAATCTATTCTCCCTCATATGTTTTAGTAAGGTTTTTCAAGCAAAAGATGGAAGAAAACCCTCCCCTCCTCTTTATCTCTTTTTCCTCTCTTATTTCAGTCATGGCTGCTAGAAACAACCTCTTATAAACTAAAATTTTATTATTTACAAATTTTCCTTCATTTAATGCTCCTAGTATGATTTTTTTTTCTGTGTTTCTACCTTGTTTTCTGCTTATTGCAAGTCCTTCTCAAACTCTAAAAAATTTGAAATTTTAAGCCAAATTAAGAAAACATATTAGGAGATTAGGCTAAAAGTGTTAGCTAAATCTGACAATTAGGCTAAAAGTGACGCATTTTAGCGTAAAACTTGTTAATTCGTGATTTTTCATCAAAAATCTGAATTTACTTTTTTCCTTATTGCATAAATCATACCAATTATTTTACTCAATTATAGAGACCATTTTCTTATCTCAAAAATATTTGTTTTGTATTTTTACCATTTATTTTCTTTACGGACTTATTATTGTTCCTTAGTAACGTTACCAATTTTTAACCAGTGCTTACCATAGTTTTGAAACTCGGCCCGACCCGGCGGATCGCACGGGACCCGGCAAATCCGGGGCTGGAACTAGGTTGGGTTTAAGAAAAAATAGAGAAAGGCAAAACTTGGGGTGACCTGGTTGATCCAGTAAGATCCGGTCAAAAACTCGGTTGCAATCCATTGACTTTTATTTTTTTACTAAATTGACGTCATTTTAATAAATAAAAAATAATTGACCTGGGCGACTCGATGACCCGGTCAAAACCCGGATTCTGGGACTTGAACCAGGCCGGCCACCGGACTGGGTTTAAAAACAATGGTACTTACACCAACACTTTTTTTACAATTCTTTCTTAAGTTTTATTCTTTATTTTCACTATAATTCCCAGGAATTATTTTTTTCATTCTTGAGACATATTTATTTAAAATTTTTCTTCCATATTCTTTTATCCATCAAGACCTGTTACCAATTTCACCATCATTATAAATTTTAAACTAAACTTATAATCCTCATTTTAACTTCAAGAATACCTTTTAAATTCATTTATGAAGGTCCTCTTTTCGATTACGCTCCTTATAGTTAAATGTGTGTGTATTTATTTATTTATTTTCTTTTTATCCCAAGTTTCTATTGCTCGTAAAGTTATTTATTACATTTGGCCCTATATTTATGTGGGGGTTCACAACTTCTTTGTTAATAAATTTGAAAGGAATATAGCACCACCAGAATCATTGGGTGAAGAATTATATGACATGATATCATAGTATGATGACATTGTTTTTTGTTTTCATTCCAGTAAGCAGAAGTTTCATGGTTTTGGTGTGACCCATAATTGGATACAATGAAGTATTTTCCATGAGATTCCTTATTTGAAAACTAATCTATTTCGCCATAATCTAGATTTTGTTTATCTTAAAAGAACGTGTTTGAAAATATTTTTAACACGGTGATGGACATGAAGGGGAAAACAAAGGACGACATGAAGGTTAGAATGAATATATCTTTGTTTTGTCATCATAAAAATATAGAGTTTATTTATTATGGGTCACAAAGCCCAAAGCCAGCTTCTCATTGGACAATAATGCACATTATTTGTCTATTGATAGCTCAAGAATCTGTGTTTTCTTGATGGACATGTTTTGAATATATCTAGATTGGTGATTTTAAAGGATTCATATTATATGAAATGAAGAGTCATAACTGCCACTTGTTTATACAAACACTCATTCCACTTACTTACTAGGATTTATTACCATATAAGATATGAGATGCACTCACGAAGATCAATTATTTTTTTAGAGATATATGTTTTAACATGTTATATACCCAAAACATTGAGAGGCTTCAAACGAATATTGTCTAGACAATCTGCAAACTTTAGATGATATTCCTTCTATATTTCTTCGACTCAATGAACCATCTACCTATACATTTACTGTTTGAGGCAAAAGTTGGAGGCCCTATCCAGTATAGATGTATGTATTCATTCGATAGGCTAGGGATTACACATGCATCTTAATTGAATTTCTATTGTCTTTTTTAAAATTTAAAACATTTATGTAATTCCATGCAAATACTTATTCAACCTTAAGAAAAAAGTTAAAAACAAGACATATATTGAGGCCTTGATATGTGAGGCTTGTATTATTGAAGAGATCTCAACATTTATTTTGTATTATTTTGAGCATTACTTGAAAACAAGAATCAATCGTGTTTCAAGACATGATGATGGTGGGGAAATGTCTTTAAGTGAGAATTTGTCAAAATTTTCTCATCCTGGATGACATGTACTAAAAAAATATAATAAGGGGAAGATATTTGATAAAAAATGAATTTAGTCATGTACATAATTATGTGCTATATACAAAAAAATTTGTATGTCTCATAATACTTAATTTTGTTAAACCTCCCTTTAATTATTAATCATTGTAATCTTGTATCTAGTTTGTCAATTGGAAGAGAATGCTAGTGATAGTTTGAACTTACAATGTCTGGATCTTAAAAGTAAAGTAAAGTGTTATAATGAGTATTTTGTCAATAAAAATACATATAAAAATGAAGTTTATGTTAAGGGTTCGACTTCTAATGAGTCTAAAGTTGAATGTTATGAGAAGTTAGAATAGGTGATTGAATTGCAATTCATAGCGAGCAAAATAAAGTCTTTTTATTCAAAATTTATTGGTCAGATGCCATCGATAGAGGAATCAGAGTAGATCTTTATCATGGTTTAGTCGAAATTAATACAAAGACTAGAATTCATGACGTCGACAATGTCTTTGTTTTGGTTAAGCAATGCCAACAAGTTTATATCACATACATTATTTCCTTTAGAAATAATCGTTCTAGGGTCGATTGGTTGTCTATTGTAAAAACTATACCCGGAAGTCATATCCAAGTTGTTTAGGATGGAAAAGATGAAGTAACTGCGGAAGATGATGTCTTTAAACTTGATAAGTTAGTTGATCCATATCAAGTTGCTCTATCCACTGACTTAGAAGAAATTTTAGATTTTCACGTCGCTAAGAATACTTTTGTTGATGTTGATGTTAAGGAGTTAAATGATATAGTGGGAGCCAGTAGACATACAGAAGTTGATAAAGATGATGGTATCGATGAGTAGCAATTCAATGTAGAAGATTATGGTGGACATGAGGATGATAAAATTAAAGAAGAAGAAGAAGAAGAATACAATTCCAATTCATTTATAAAACATCAATGTCTTATAAGTTGACTTTAATGTAATATTTCTGGTGTTCCTTTATAATGATGTGAATTTATTATTATATGTTACTGTGTAGTGATTTTACTATATTTGCAGGATGGATAGATATGAAATACAACAATGCAGAGGAAAATTTTATTTATACAGATGGAATCACCAACGGTTGTATATTACTAATATAATCACCAATGGATTTAATCCATCAGAAAGTTCTAGAGAGTTGGATAAAAATTACACCTGCATGCCACTAACCATTACAGACAGAATTACTAACGATCTTAATCCATTAGAAAGTTCTAGAGATTTGGATAAAAATTACATTCTCATGTCATGGACCTTTATAAACAACATCATCAACAGACTGAAAATTCTTTTGTTGATTTTGAGGAGGTTTTGGAAAATCTCGAGTTAAATTTAAATTTATTTTTATAGACAGAAAAACCGAATAAAGTTTAAAAAATAATAATTTTTTAATGATCGTCGATAATTTCATGTTTAAAAAAGCCCCAATTAAAAGACCAGAATCCTTAACTTTAGAAAAATAACCCATTTCATTTTCTTTCTTCTTACTCTCCCACTTACTTCTTCCTCTCTTCTCTTTTTGTCACTTTCATCTCTCCTTCTTCCCTCTCATTTCTTCTTCTTCATCTATCTCTAACTTTTCTATTTTTTTTATTGCTAGGTATATAGGTTAATTAATTGTTTTTTTTTTGGTTTTTTCACTCTCACTCTCTTCCCCTCACCCTCCATCAAGGTCTGTCTAAACCCTCCACGCCAGTAAGGAGAAAAGTTACAAGTAAATCTCTTTTTTTTCCTTTTTTTTATTTGTGATTGTGATTTTGTTTAAAATGTTGATGCTATTTTTGTATTGAAATTATGATGCTTGATAAATGCATTGAGGATGTTTTAACAAATATTAGCTTTTTTTTTTAATTCTCATTATGACTTTGTTTAAAATGTTGATACTATTTTTGTATTGAAATTATGATGCTTAATAAATGTATTAAGGAAGTTATAACAAATATGAGCCTTAAAAAAAACATGTCATTATGATTTTGTTTAAAATGTTGATGTTGTTTTTGTATTAAAATTATCATGGTTGATAAATGCATTCAGGAAGTTATAACAAATATAAGCCTTTTTCAAATAAAAAAAATAGTCATTGTGTTTTTGTTTAAAATATTAATGTTGTTTTGTTGTTACTAAGAAAATATAACACATAAACTATTATAAATTCTGATAATTCTAATGGATTTTTTTTGTGTTTCTTTGAGATTTATTGGAAGTATATACTGAAAAATGAAAATCTCATTATCTATATATACCTTAATTTGCTTTCTGTATTTCTATTTTAAAATTGTCTTTGTGCTAAAGATTTGTGGGTGCTTTATAAATTAGGTTTATATAGAAAATGTGAGGAATTGTGTATGTTTGAATGTGAATTTTATATGTTAGGAAGTATTTTATTTATATATATGGTAGGAAACTACAAATTTAATATTCAAAATAGATTTTAGAAGAATTGTTGTAAATCGATAGAAACAATTGTTGTTAATAAAATCAACTAGTTTGTGGCTACATATTATTTATGTGTATTTGCAGGTCATAAAATTATGGGTAATCTCTCATATAAGGAAGGTGCTGCCAATTTTTTTTTACCCTTTTAAATTCTTTAATTTGTGTGGATGTCATGGGGTAAGTTAGTAGTGCATCGTACGGATATGAGCGATGTTATTTCTTCTAGTAGCTCTTTTAATGATCATGAATCGCTAGGTTTCGACCATGAATGAGCACCTGAGGCACAAACTCGTCAAGTGCAATGCCATCTCATAGAGAAGGGGTTCATTTTGAGCAGGATGTATATACTGGGAATGAAATTTTAAAAAAATTAATTTCAATTAACGAATGGAATTTCAAGTTTACAAATGTAGAGGTTGCTCGCATGATTACATCTACGATATTATCATTGATGTAAATGTTATTGTTTCAGTGGAGTCAAATTTCTAAAAATCCTAAATGAAAACCTATGATTGATGCATGGTTCAAAAAGTTAAAGGTTAGTATAAATTTAAACATATTTTTTTTATTATGTTAATTCAGATAGTTTTTTAATTTTAATGAACTAATTCTTTTACAAATTCGATATGCAAGGAAATTTTTTACTGGGATAAGGTTGCCAACATTGTTGTCGGGAGGGTTTAGGAGAGTCACAATGCAACTAGGTAAGATTGAATTCAAAATGTTGAAATTTTTATTTAAATGTTAAAATTTTATTTTTCATTATCTTAACCGATAATTCATTTCTATCATATAGGTTGCTTGATTCTTGGTACGAGGAGCAAAAACATTAAAAAAAAATGCTAAAGAAAGAGGTCTTCCAAGTTGGAGAGATGTGGTGGTTTGGAGTGATTTCAGACAACTGCACGTCTCGAAGGCGATATGGGCAAATTACATCTAGCACATGATGTCCGAGCATTTTGTGCAGCGGTTGTAGTTTGGAGTAGAGAACCAGAACATGGAGTTTCATGATTAAATTAATGCACACACTAGTGGATCCATTTCGTTTGTTTCGTATGCAAAACGGATGGTAAGTTTCTTTTTTATTACATCTATTTTTTTATTTTTTTTTTGTTTTATATGAAAATGTTTAACTAACAATGATTTTTTTTCAAGCTATGATGAAGTTTTTTTATAGAAACTCATATGCAAAAAGTTAACCATCAGAATGGGGTGTAACAGCTTGTAAATAGTTAGCTCAGAAGCTCATGTAAGTTGGATTTCAATAATCTTTTCTTAAGTCATTATTATTTTTAAATTTGCTGACTTGTTTTGTTTTAGTTTTTTCAGGAAACATATAACACCCGATTGCATGAGAGATACGAGGACGATCCTTCGACCCATATGGAACTCGATCTAGATTTGTGGTTAAAGGATGGATCATGCAGTAGACCCAATAGAAATTGGGTTTATGGTATCTCAAACACTATAATCGAGGATTTGTTGATGACTCATAGTATTTCAACTATTGGATGCTCGCAATCGGCTCTAAGCACTCAATCTCTAGAGTTCTAGACGTTTTTAAACTAAAAAGTTGAAGCTCGAATGACTCACTTTGCTGCTGAGACAAAACGACTTAGTGTTGAGATGGTTGAACTCTAGTGATTGTACATGGAGTTGGAATCATAAATGGGTGGTACATGTTGTTCACCTTATTACTTTCTTATCCTAGCGAAGACCTGTCTCCTTCTCCTCCTTTAACCTTTTTTTTTAATGAATTATATTCAAAATGATGAATTTTAAAATCTATAATAAACATTTGGTTTATTTTATTTTAATTTAATTCCTTTTAATTTTTTTCCACATAATTTATTAGTTTTTTTTAAAAAAATTAAACAAATTACTAACAGATTTACCAACGGACTAATTCTGTTGGAAAGTTTCAAAGAGTTAACAAAAAATTACACAAAAAATTACATGAAGTGTCACTTGTTATTGAAGATGGAATCACCAATGAAATAAATCTCTCGCAGAATCCCAAAAAGTTTAAAGAAATTTACAGCAAATGTCACTAACAACATGTACTCACTGACGGGTTAATTCCATGAGTAATATGAAAATAAATCATCAATGAAATTACAAATAGTATTCTTTATCGGTGATATACCATACTCACCGACGGTTTTATCGACAAAATGATGTAGATAACTTTTTTTGTTTGGTGCGCTTTTTTTGTCTGAAATCCATTAGTGGTTATATTTTTAATAACCTGAATTTTAACCCCTTGTTTTTTCTTAATATTTTCAAAATACAAAAAAAAGTAAAAAAAAAATGTTTACATATTTGCATCATTTCCAGCATTTTCGGTGTCTTTCAAAAGAATTAAAAATTAAAATTTCTTTTCAACGCGTTTAGCTTTTAATGCGTCATTTTCAAAATCGTTGATTTTTTCTTAACGAGTTGACGTTGACATTGTTTTTTTCAAAAAATAAAAATACAAAAAAAAATTATATTTGGATGAAAGAACGAAAATGCAAAGGAACAAAATGAGGGATCGAAGAGTTTTTGGAACCAAGCAATGAGGAGGAAAAAGACAAATTATTTTTCCTATAAATAGGTGGTTATCTCACACAAATAAAGAAAAGTGAGACGTACCTCTCAAGATCAGAAAGAAAAAAAACAATAAGACCTAAAAAAACCTTAGCATCCCTCTATTCTCCCACGCATAAAAAAAAACCTAGCCGCCACCTAACATTAACCAACACCCACTACCCTTCAGCCCCCATCCCACCATTGGCAGCTCACAATCTCTCTCTCTACACAGCCTCTGATACACTATCCATAACTCTATCTCACCACCATTTTCCTGGCTATGAACCACCATAAACAGCCTTCACTAACTGAAAATATCAACTTATCTTCCTCTTCCATAAAAATACCAAGAATGACCCTTTGCCTTTCTTTACTTGTTTTACGTCTGTCATGAGCTCCTCTACTAACAATCATATCCTTACCATCTTCTTTCACTTGAATATTACCCACCTCAACACAATCCAGCCACCAACTACCATCTTCAGCAACTAGCCTACTACCTTTTCCTCCATAACCACCACAAAGCTAAACCATAAACAGCCTTACTCCATCTTTTCTACCGCGTCACCTAAACAGCCCACACCTATAACTTTTTTCTTTCAGCCAAATACCATACCATCAAAACCTCACCTCTTTTGGTCGAACCACCCACGACAACAACTCTTATCCAGCAACTCTTTCACATATCCACCAAAACCAAACACCACCACACAACTCACATTCTCTCTTCTTTCCAATTGCCATCAGAAGCTATAGTGACAACCATACAACCTTTTTTCCCTCTCGGCCAACAACAATAACATCAGGACAATAGCCTCCCTATGCTAACCTCCTCCTCACTAATTGCTCATCTCGATCATAACTACCTGAAGAATAATTAAAACCAAGAGGAAAAAAGAATCATATCTAAAAAAGAAACAAAAGTAAAAGCTATTGTTTGTGTGTTTTTCTTTGATATGTAGATGATGGTGTATGCCATCGCCAGTACAGACGTGAAGAGGAAGAGGAGACCTAGATGATTCACCCATTTTTTTTCTGCACTGATGATGGCACATGAGACCAATACTCCATCACTGTTCCTGCAATTCTAAACGCTTCCCAGCATTGCTCTGAATCCTAGCAACTTCCCTAGATTATTTTGCGAATTCCAAAATATCCATTTTGTATATGTTTTATGTGTTTCATTTTAAAATTTTGAGTTTGTACTGTTTGTAAACATATAATTGTGGGGTGTATGAGTAAAATATAGTAAAAAAGAAGAATGTGTGTGTGTTGCATTTTCTTTTTATTATTTTTTTTCATTTTATGTTAAATAAATGATAGAAAAAAAAAAGATAGAACAGATAAAAGATAAAAAAAAATTAATTAACCCAAATGTTTTAATTGTATACTACCAAATTCTAAAAACATTTCATGCATACTTTCTAAAAAAAAATGCATTTTATCATGTTTTAAAAATACAAAATGAATATCGTAACTAGTTTATGATCATCCATTAAGATTTGGCCAAGATTTCAAAAATACCACCAAAATTAATTTGTTTAATTAATATTCGAGGTATAAATTTTACCACGTAATGTATACTCGTGATATTAAATTAAATGAATTAATAACAATAAATGTTAGGAATAAGATGTATCTAGCAAATAATCACAATGTTAAAATTTAAGCTTTAAAACAATTAGGATTTAACTCAATAAGGTAAAGATTTTTTCATGAATAGAGATTTGCTTTAAACATTGGGCAAAACCAACAAATCAAAACATAACTTAGAAAAACAATTAATCAATAACGTAACTTATTTTATGTAAAATACACTGATGGTAATGTGTTTTCTCCTAACATAATTAGTTTTTTTACTCAAATTTTCATGTATCATAATTTTTTTAATAATTATAATACTTGGTGATGATTCTTTCAAATCATAATTTTATGATTAAATTTTCAAGAGAAGCTCCGCCATCTGATGTTATGCATGGCTTGTAGATATTACATAAACACACAAAACTCGATTACGACGATAGATAAAGTTGAGATACTGTAGAGGTGTTACTCCCATTTGCATGTGCCCA
>Ga0325403_1003118_pt1 | contig 14975 bp, 13 predicted proteins | sample PopdelMetagenome_19_FD_205665 | JGI IMG/M metagenome (GOLD analysis project Ga0325403, IMG submission 205665) | Populus deltoides microbial communities from Bellville, Georgia, United States - Xylem-PdKOR-R4 | ecosystem: Host-associated > Plants > Phyllosphere > Stem > Wood/Secondary xylem...
CATGTCTGAGGTGAAGATCGAACTAGTTAGAAATTAATAACACACCATCTTAAATAAAAGTTTTTAAAATTCAAACTTGCTAAGTATCTTACACTAAAATTATAATTTTAAAGGTTATATTTATACCCGTGGTTATTTAGTCATCAAAAATTAAAAACAATAACAAAGAACTAGTTAGAAATTAATAATAGATTCTCTTGAGTAAAAGTTTTTTTTTAAGAATGAAACTTGCATATGTACCCGTACACTACCTTATAATAAAATTATAGTTTTAATTAAAAAATATAAAAGTATTGAGATTCGAACTCATGGTAATTTAATCATTAAAAAACCATATCAATTTAAAAATTTAAATTATTAGGTGATGCTTTATTAATGATTTTTTATTAATACTTATTATAGAATATATATATATATATATATATATGTGTGTGTGTGTGTGTGTGTGTGAGTGGCAGTAACTTTAGGAAAATGTAGGATTATTCTAGTGTGTGTGTGTGGACATTTTCCTACAGTTACTGCCCCACACACACACACACACACACACACACAGAGGAAACCTAAATCATTCTATTATTCTCAACTTGGTATCAAAGCCCTAAATAAATTAAAATACTTCCTCTCCCCTCTGCAATGGACTCTTCATCCCAGCCACCAGCTGCCTCCCTCTTTGCAGCACTGGTGGTGCCGACTTCCTCCTCTATCGCAGCACCTGCTTCCTCCTCTGCCTCTATTTCGCCATGGCCATAGCCTATAAATGATGGCCACGCCCTTTTCAACCCAAACAATATTCCTTTGTTATAGCCTTTTTTTGCTGCTATTTCTGTTGTTGCCACTACCATTATCTCCCTCTCCCAAACTCACTAAGTCATCTCTCTCAAGTTAACAAACACCAATTATCTATATTGGCAAATGCAAATGAAGCCGTATCTCCTAAGCCAAGGAGTTTTCGAGTTTGTTAATGGCTTAAACTTATGTCCTTCTTCACATGTTCTTGTTGCCAATGGTACCTCTCTTTAGGTAAATCAATCCTCCATCTTGTTGTTAACTGCCAAATTTCAAGTTCTGTTTGGCGCACACTTGAACAAGCTCTAGCTTCCACGTCCAATTCTCGTATTATGCAACTTCATGGCTCCCTTCAAGATCTTCGACAAGGTGATGAGTCGGTAACTCAGTTTATGCAAAAAGCTAAGGCATCATTTGATGAGTTAGTCGTTGCTGGCCGACCTGTTTTGTTGAAGGATTTCAACTTATATGTGTTTCATGGCCTTCAAAGAGAGTTTAAGAACTTAGTAACAAGCCTTGAGACCAAGGCAGAACCTCTCTCGTATGCTGATCTTTATAGACATCTTCTAATGCATGAATTTCTTCATAAAACATCCCCTCCATCCATGGGATATGCTGCCATCAATGCACCTCTGCTGCCCACGCCCAACACCCCCCTTAAGCCTTTGTCTCTCAACGCCAATCCTCTGGAAATTTTGGTCGTAACAGGGGCTGTTTCCATGGAGGATGGCGTCCCAACCAGTTCAGTAGTAGAGGGAATAGGTCTGCTGTATTCAGACCAAATTTTTATAGCCTTTATAGCTCTTCTAATAGTGATGGCAGGCAAGGTAACTGTCAGGGAAATTGGCAGTGCAACATGGGGTAGAATACACGCTGCTAATTGGGCCAAACATTCGGCCATACAACCCTTCACTGTCCTTAACTTCAGCATCGGGGTTATGGACATCAGCCTGGTGCTAATCTGGTGCTCAGTAATGTCTCCTCAATAGGTACTGCCGATTGGTTTCCAAACACTGGTGCAACTTAACACATTACACCTGATCTTGCAACTTTGGCTACTTCAGAACCATATCTCGGTAATGATAATTTGCATGTTGGTGATTGTTAGGGATTTCCCATATCTCATATCGGTCATACTAAAATATATACACCACAACGTTCTGTCACTTTGTCTAACTTTCTTCATGTTCTGCATATTACAAAATGTTTGCTTTTGTTTAGAAATTCTATCTCGATAACAATGTTTATTTTGAATTTCACCCGTTTGTGTTTTATGTCAAGGATCTCAACACCAATGAAGTACACAAAATATATATGGTATTACCCTCTTGTTGCAATGTCTGATTTTATTTTGTCTTTCACCAATTTCAGACCTTGTTGAACGTTAATTTTCATTAAAAAAATTTTTATTCAAAGTGATTGGGGCGGTGAATACCGAAAATTATCCATTTTCTTTTAAACCATTGGTATTCATCATCATCTGATTTGTCCTCACACTCATGAACAAAATGACACAGTAGAATGTCGTCAGAAACATATTGTGGAGACCGGACTTATTCTTCTAGAAAAGTGTTAAACACCATTCTGATTTTGGGGTTATGCTTTTGAAACTTCTGTTTATCTTATAAATCACATGCCTAATCTTATCCTTACAAATAGATCCCCGTTTGATTGTCTATTTCAACGGTCTCTTGATTATCATTTTTTACATACTTTTAGGTGTCTCTGCTTTTCTTTTTTGCGTCTATATAACAATCATAAATTAGATTTTCATTCCTCTTTATGTGTGTTTTTTGGTTACAGCTCCTCTTACCTTGGTTATCGATATCTTGACATTGCATATCAATGCATTTATATCTCTCGTCATGTCCATTTTCATGAACATGTGTTTTCGTTTGACAATTCTGAATAAATTGCAAAGGTTTTAGCTCTTCCATCCATCTAACCTGCCCCCGCCTTCCTCTTAAATCTGCTCCATTCCCCATTGTTTCATACCCTTACAGCCCTTCACCATCCCTTCTCTACCTCTACTCCACCACCCCTCTCTACTCGCCCACCACAGCCTCACCCATTCCCTTCCTCATCACCACATGCATGTTTATCTAACCATTATGCTGCAGGTACAGTTTGTCGATCGGTCTCCTCTAGTTTCTAGCATGACACCTCTGCTAGTGTTGGGACAATCCCCTACTCCTCTTCTACTTCTTCTTATTCTGCCAGCGCCAAAACTGCTACAGATTCTGCCTCTACTATCAGTTCCATATCTGCTGCTAGTCCCATATCTGCTGCCAAGCCTCTACCTGCAGCAAATTCTTCCTCTACCCCTTCAAATCTGGTGGTTGATTTCTCCTGTTATCCATTACAGCAGGCCGCCTCATTATCACCATCTTCTCATGTATCACCGCCCTTAGTCAGCAGACATCCTATAGTTTTTTGACCGCGGCAACTGAAGACAACAAATCTGGTTGCTTTCATTGCCGCTGTTACTGCTTCATCTCGGGTAATACTCTCTCCAACCTCTGAACCCCTTGCATTCTCTAATGATGACAGGTATATGGTTTGGCATGATGTTGTGTGTGATGAGATCAAGGTTTTGCGCTTTAATCATATTTGGTCTTTAGTTCCTTTTCATACTTCAATGAATATTATTGGCAATAGATAGGTGTATCAGATAAAACGTCATGTTGATGGTAGCATTAAGTGTTATAAGACACACCTAGTTGCTAGAGGCTTTACCCAACAAAAAGGTATTGATTATTCTGAAACTTTTAGTCTAGTTATTAAGCAGGCTACCGTTAGATTAGTCTTCTCCATTGCATTTTCATGCAATTGAAAGATTTATCAACTTGATATTCATAATGTCTTTCTCAATGGCGTTCTTACTGAAAAGGTTTACACGAAACAACCTCCAAGTTTTGTTAACTCTACTCTTTCATCTTATGCGTGCAGATTGCACAAGTCGTTGTATGGTTTGAAACAGGCACTGAGGGCATGGTACACTCGTCTAAGTGATTTTCTACTCTCCATTTGTTTTCACACCTCTAAGGTTGACACCTCCCTATTTATCTTGTCTGATGGTACTAATATCTTTTATATTTTGATGTATTGATGATATTCTGCTTATAGGTAGCAACTTTGCTATGCTTCATCGCCTAATACAGTTACTGGGCTTTGAATTCAAACTTCGTGACTTAGGTGCAGTTCATTACTTTCTAGGTATTGAAGTTTAGTCTACAGGTATGAGTTTGATGCTGTTACAACATAAATATATTCTTGACATCCTCAATTTGGTTGTTATGACTTCCTGCAAACCCGTTGATACTCTAGTCTTTACTTTGAAAGTTATTATACTGCCGAATAATCTATTCTTTGATCCTACACGGTTTCATTAAATCATGGGTGCTCTTCAGTATCTTACCTTCACTCACCCAAATATCTGCTTTGTTGTTAACAGAGTTTGTCAGTTTATGCATAATCCTACAGATTTTCATTGCATCGCCGTTAAATGTATTCTACGCTACCTTAAAGGTATGACATCTTATGGTTTTCATATCTCTCGAGGTTCCTTCTTTGCTCTACATGATTTTACAGATGCAGATTGGGCTGGTAGTAATGATGATCGCAAATCTACTGGTGGTTACCTTGTCTTCTTTGGTCAGATGTCGATCTCATGGAAGTGAGGCAAGCAACGCACAGTTGCTCACTCCTCTACTAAGGTTGAGTATAAAGCCTTAGTAGACGATACTACCAAGGTCATCTGCCTTTAATATTTGTAACGATCTGCAGGTTCCCTCTGTCTCTACTCCTACTATTTGGTGTGATAACCTTGGTGTCACCTATCTCTTAGTGAATCCTATTTTCCATGCTCGTAGTAAACATGTTGAGGTGGATTATTACTTTGTACGAGACCGGGTTATGAAGAAAGAGATTCAGATTCATATTATAGAATGTATATATAGAAAATATTATAGGCATTATTCTAGTATTGTAATCTCTACCTTTACTATGGTATATTACCCTACATATATAAATAGAAAAGGATTGGCTAACGAATAGGTTAAGCCTCATATTTCTTCTCAGCTTGGAATCAGAGCCTTCTGCCATCAAAACTCCTTTCTTCCTCTCCAAAATGGACTATGTTGTTGCTGCTGACTTTTCCTTCCACTAAACCGGCATTGCAGCCCAGCTGACCGGCCATTCACATGTTGCTGCCGGTGGTGCCCTTCCACAACAGCAGCCTCCTCTACTTACAGAACATAACAATGACTCTTTTTCTCATGTTTTTATCGTTCCTCTTCACATTATAAGGACATCAACTCCAGTTATAGTTGCTTTGTCTAACATTCATCAAGTTGTTTCGTTGAAGCTTATGAACTTAAATTATCTCTATTGGCGAATGCATATGAAGACATACTTTTTTGGTCAAAGTGTTTTTCACTTTATTGATGGCTTAATGTAGTGTCTTCCCTCTCATATTTCTAACAGTTCTGATAGTTCCTCTTTGATAATTAACCTATATTTTCTTTGTTGGAAGCAACAAGATCAATTTATTTTGAGCGCGTTACTCGCGTCTTTGTCTAATTCTCGCATTATGCAACTTTATGGGTCCTTTCAAGATCTTCGGCATGGTGATGCTTTGATTATTATACATATACAGCAAGCAAAATCATTATTTCATGAATTGGTTGCTGCTGGATGGCCTATCTCTCTTGAAGACTTCAATCTTTATATGTTTTGTGGTCTTCATGGTGAGTTCAAAGACTTAGTAACCAGCCTTGTGACTAAGACAGAACCGCTGTCATATGCCGACCTTCATAGCCATCTCTTTACCTATGAATTTCTTTATAAGACCTCCTTTCAATCTATGGATACAAGCTCACCTCTGTTGCCTCAGCCATCGCTACTACCAACATCTTCTACTCACCTTGCCACATCTCAGCACAACCCCAATTTCAACCGTAATAGGGGTCGTTCTCGTGGCAATTGATGTCCCAACAGCAACTACCACAACCACCAAAACAAGTTTGACTACCATGGCTTCTATTCCTCTACTCCTACCAACTGGAGACAGAGCAACTAGCAGCAGAACAGACGCCCCTCTGGGTCTGGACAATGGTCTACTCACCAGTTTTCTAAGCAGAATTTCAAGTGTCAATTGTCAATTGTGCTTCACCTTTGGCCACATAGCTCCACATTATGCACAACTTCAAGGTAGTGGCTAGCAACCCTCTGCCCACCTTGTTGTTGGTAACGTTTTTGGTAGCACTTTGTTCCTAGGCACCGATACGAACCAATACGTTACGCCTGATCTTGTAACTCTAACCGATTCTGCATCCTATCTTAGTAATGATCATTTGTATGTTGGTGACGGTAAGAGACTTGCCATATCCCATATTGGACATACCATGTTACATTGCCAAAAATGCATTTTTAAATCATCTAACGTTCTTCATGTGCCTCATATTACCAAACCATTACTTTCTATTAATAAATTTTATCATGATAATAATGTTTATTTTGAATTTCATAGATTTTTACCACTTGTGTTTTATGTAAAGGATCTCATCACCAAGGAAGTGCTCCTTTCTGGTCAGAGTAATGATGGTCTCCATGTTATGTCTGTCTTCTACCACGTCCATTCCTCAGGCTTATTGGTCTCCTTACATCTTTGCAACTGCTAATCTGTGGCATCATTGATTGAGTCATCCTACTTCCCACATTTTAAATTTGTTAGTTTCCAAAAAATAAAATAGTTTGTACTTCTAGACGCTCTCTTGCTCAATGTCAAACTTGTCCACTAGGTAAGTCGTCGAGTCTGTCGTTGAGACCTATGGGTCACAAAACTATTTCCCCACTTGATTTAATATTTAGTGATGTTTGGGGCCCTACTCTTATGTTTTCTTTTGATGGTTTTCATTACTTTGTTATCTTTATCGATGCGTATACCAAACATATATGGTATTATCCTATTATTGCAAAATTAGATGTGTTTTCTACATTTCATCGCTTTCAAACACTTGTTGAGCGCCAGTTTTCACATAAAATTAAATATGTTCAAACTGATTGGGGTGGTGAATATCATAAGTTAAACAGTTCTTTTATACTATTGGTATTCATTATAAGTTAATTTATCCTCATACTCATGAACAAAATGGTATAATTAAGCGTCACCATCGGCACATTATCGAAACCAATCTTACCATCCTAGGAAAATGTAGTGCTCCGTTAAGATTTTAGAACTATGTATTTGAATCATCAGTATATCTCATTAATCGCATGCCTACTATTGTCCTCTAAAATAAATCTCTGTTAGAGTGTTTGTTTCATCGTACTTCTGATTATGATTTTCTGCGTACTTTTAGGTGTCGTTATTTTCCTTTTTTGCATCCATATCATACTCTTAAGTTGGAATTTTGTTCATCTCCATGTGTGTTCTTAGGATATAGTTCCTCTCATCTTGGTTATCATTGTCTTGATTTAACATCTCAACATATTTATGTCTCTTGTCATGTTTATTTTCATGAAGATGTGTTTTCTTTTGCAAATTCTGAATAGATACACACCTCCCAACCTGGAATCCTTCCCTAAATTTCACCCTACTGCCCCACCAATTCACCAAACCAGCAACTCTAACTGGCCACCTACCGCACCCCTTCCGATCCACCACTCGCCCACCATGTTTGCAACAATTCCATCGCCATCCAGCCTTGCTCCTCTGTCACCATCTGCTTGTTTTTCTAATGATTATTGTGCAGGAACAGGATCTCCTTCTTTAGAGTTGCATGCTTTTAGTTCTACTACTATATAGATGCCTGGTTCTACAGCAAGTTCTTCGCTCTTTGCTGTTGTGCAATTCGATCCTTTGACAGGTTCTTCTACTAATTTGCAACTCTGTGTCAATCTCTCCTCATATCCTCTCTAGAAGCTTACGAGTTCAGGTTCTTCTCCCCCTTGACCTGTCGCTTGTTAGCATCCCATGGTCCTCCTTCCTCGGCTGCTGAAAACTGCCTTGCTAACATCGTTTACAACTACCTCTGTTGCTCCAATCTATCGGGTAGTGTCTCCTCCTACCAATGAACCCATTGTTTTTTCTAATGTTGATAGGTATAAGGCTTGGTATGGTGCTATATGTGAGGAAATTTAGGCCTTATGCTCTAACGACACCTGGTCCTTGGTTCCTTTTCATCCTTCGATGAATGTTGTTGGTAATCGATGGGTATATATGTTAAAGTGTCGTGTTGATGGTAGCATTGAGAGGTATAAGGTACGCTTGGTTACTAGAGGTTTTACTTAGCAAGAAGGCATTGATTACTCTAAACTCTTTCATTGATAATGTTGCGAGGAGGGTTTGAGAGAATCACGCAGCAACTAGGTAACATAAAAAACAATACAATAATTTTTTTTTGAATTTTAAATATTAAAATTTCATTTGTCATTAACTCATATATAATACGTTTGTATCATATAGGTTATATGATTTTTGGTATTAGGCGTAAAAAAAAAATCTAAAAAATATGCGAGAGAAAACACTCTACTAGGATGAAATGACGTGGCAGTTTGGAAGGATTTTAGGCCACCATATTCAGCACAAGCATTTCACACGACGCTCATAGTCTGGTGAGGGGAACCAGAGCTGGCAAATTCACGGTTCGGTTACCATGCACACCGACTCAGTTCCATTCGTTTTGCATGTAAAGCGAATGATAAAAATTATTTTAATCACAACTATTTTAATTAATTTGTTGATATTTATAAATACATTTAACTATCAACATTTTTTTTTACAAACTACGACTCTTAGACATGAGCAAAGCCCAATGGAGCTTTTTGTGGAGATTCATGTGCGGAGTGAAGACCGCCGAAAAGGGGTATAACAGTTCGTCAACAACTAAGCTCAACACTTTGTGGTGCATTCATTCAACCATTTTTTTTGTAATTTATTATTTTCTTGAATTTGATATCTCACTTTTTATTTCTAGGAGATATATAACACAGCCAATTGAAAAAGAGATACAGGAACGATCCTTTGACCAACCCGGATTTCGATCCAGATTTATGGATGGAGGCAAGATCGTCTGGTGGACCCAATAGAAATCAGATGTACATACTCTCCAACACTACGACCGAGAACTTGTAGACGGTCAGTAGTGTTTCAACTATTGGGAGCTCGCAATCGATACCAAGTACTCAGTCTCTGGAGTTTACGACCTTATAACATCAAGGAGTGTAAGAATATACTACCTATCTAAATGAAAAATATGAACGACTCTCTACGGATTATGACGAATTTTGTCGAATGGTTATGGATATGAGATCATAGATGGGTGGTACACATGCACCCCTTTATTAGCCCTATGGTCCCGGGAACGACCACCCTCTTCGTCCTCCTCCTCCAGGGTCGCCTTTGTTCTAGTTTCATTGTATTTGAATGTATAAATTTGTAATAAATATATGGCTTTTATATTAAGATAATTTATTTTTACATGAATTTTATACAAAAATATATTTTAAAAATTATTTTCCTTTTCTATTCAATAGATTTTTTTTAAAATATATTTTTTAATTATTATGAACTGGGTTACCGATAGACTCATTACGTTGGTATATTCTAGAGAGCTAGAAAAACATTACTGCAAATGCCACTTTAACTGTTATATCATCGATGAAATTATTTCGTCGATATTTTACAGAGAGTTGGAGTAAAGTTACTTCAAATGCCACTACCAATCACCGATGGCATAATTTCATTGGTATATTCTAGCAGGTAAATTTGTTTTTGCACACATTGTCTGTCTGTAAAACCATTGATTTTTTTTTACCAATGGACTTTTCGACAGATAAGAAATTACCGACGAGGTTTTTTCCAGCGATCATATTTCATCCATAAATTCAGCGGTAAAATACACATCAATAGAATAGTAAAGTAAATACCGATAAAATATTATGTCGGTAAAACTGTTAAATGTAGTAGTGAATCATGTCAGTGAATGATCTATGAGACTATGTTGGGCTCATTGAACCCAGTTCAAATCCTAGAAAATGTCCATGAAAGGTGCTTCAATGAGGTTCACCTATGACACATGGGCTTTACTTGCAATATTTGTTGAAAAAAATTAATACTCCTGATTCATATTTTGATGTAATTGGTGAATATTAGATTGAAAATCTTCTTAATACTTTTGATTTTGTTATCAGTGAATATTGGACTAAAAATTTAATACTCCCGATTTTGTTATCGATGAATATTAGACTGAAAATTTAATTGTTTGAAAAATTAAGAGGATGCATTACTCCTTTTAATCTCCAAGGAAATGGCCCATATTGAGTCTATTTACTCTAAATACCAAAAGTGAATAGAAAAAAAAATTTAACATGATTTGTGAGAAAACAAGAATGATTTTTTAAAAGTTTAGAATGTCGGCCTAATGAGCCATTTAATTTGAGCCGAACTTTTAATAAGTTTTATAAACAAGTTATAAAAACCAACATAGATACATTCATGAATGAACATTGATTTTCTATTATTTAATGCAAAAGACCATATCAGTACATAATGTTGAATAGGTACATGTTCATACATAAAGAAAGACATGTTGCAATGCTAAGAATAATGATGTGATGGCCAAGAACATGAAAGAAAACAATATGCACAATTTAAAGGATTTGGTGAAATGCATTCAAACACAAATCTCAATCCCATAAATATTGTTCAATCTTAAAATCTCATCACAACACATTAAAATTAACAATAAAATCAAAATGCAAGATTAAAATCATTCTAACACAAATATCCATTCAATGAACACTACCCAATCAAAACATCATTATAAAAATATAAAAAATCAATAGTAAAGCAAGATAATTATTCAAGAGAGGTTTTGTATTTGAAATAGACCTTTTAAGGTGGCTAAGGTGACTAAAAAGAGTTAGAATAAAGGTAAAACACTACTGGAAATAAGAAAATCAGTGGCAACATGTGGCTACCAAATGTTAGAAAAGAGTTGTTTACTTTGGCATGTTGTTCCACGAGCTACCAATTTTAGACCGTTATATGGAGAATCTTGCAGGGTGCGCGAGACCATCCTCCTTCTTTTTATAGTGGTGGTGGGGGGTATTTGACTTCATAAAACCATAGTGGTTGTGACTCTCTCACTACCATCTTGTTTTTCTCCCTTTAACGGCTCACACATAGTTTTTTGGTATTGCGAATTATTTACCTATGTAATGATTTTCAAAAGAAGAAGAATGGCTTTGGTCTTGCCTGGGTTAGAGGTGTGATGATAGAGAAACCAAAGAGAGAAGTTTTTTAGGCATATTCTCTATCTTTTGCTCTTTCTCTTCAAATGATGATGATGTAAGGACTGTTGGCTTTAATTAATTGAGGGCTTTTATAGAGGGGTTCAAGATGAAAATAATGATGGTTATCTCATCAAAATTGGAGGTCAGAGGTGAGACATATCAAATAGGAAGTTTCAACTTTAGAGAGAGAAAAACAAGGATAGGGTTTTTTTTTTTGGTCGGAGAAAGGTAGGAGAAGATGAATAATTTTCTTCTAGGATTTATTTCTCCCCATCTTAACTCATATTTTCTCCAAAAAAAAAATAAATTTAATGGCTAGGGTTTCGATGGAAGAGATGATGAATAATATTTTTTTTGTTAGGACTTTTGTGAAAGAGATGATGAGTAATGTTTTTTATGAGATAACCCCTATTCTTTACAACCTACTCATCTATTTGTAAGTCATTAGTTTCATCATCTTTTCTTTAGTTTCTTGGTCCCTCAAGTAACTCAATCTCACTTTGGTCTCTCATTTATATTGTTTTACACTTTAGCCCACTTGACTTTGATCATTTTTTTTACTTACTTGGTCCCAAGCAACTTCATTTTATCTTAATCCCTCATTTTTATTGTTTTGTACTTTAGTTTCTTGTCTATTTTTTCTTTTTATTTTGGTTTTTGATTTTCTCTTTATATATATATATATATTTGACAAACAACGTTAACATCAATTTGATAAGAAAAGTATTTAAGAAATACAAAATGGATACAAATATATATAAAACATTTTTCTTTGAATTTGATTTTTTCAAAAAGATATCAATAAGAGAAAAATAATTCAAAACTACAAAAGTGCATGTGAATGGTCGAAAAACATTGAAAACATGTTTATTTGTTTTTACTATTTTTTGGATTTTTGGAAAATATTTGGAAAAAGAAGTAAAAATCTGGTTATGACAATAAGAAACATAATTGTACTTGTGAACTAAGACCATGAATCCTTTTTTGCAAGGATTTAGGTTTTTAATTATATTTAAGAGGTAATGCTACTATAATAAGCAACAATTTTGATAATTTATAAACAATTTGTTCTCTTTTTTTTTTTCTAGATGTTCAACCTAGATAACCAACCTTTTATTATGTTAGCTATCTTTGCTCTTTTTTTCCTACGTCTATGGGTATCAGAGATCAAAGTTGATGCTTTTTTAGTGATGACTACCAAGCTAATGAGTGTTCCTAGTTCAATGAAAACAAAGAGATGTTGGAGTTATGAAGAATTCTAAACCAACTCAAGCAAAAGACATTAACCATTATTGAAATTAAATTGGAAGCCTTGAAGAAGCCTTTGGAAGGTGACCAAAATATCTTAGATATACCGAAAGGTAGTCACAAGGATCTAGACTATTTTAATGATGTTAGATTCGTAAACCATATAATGCAAGATGGACTGGAAGAGAAAAAAACACTACACTTCAATAGATAAAGAGATTTAATAATGCAAGTAATTTTGATGAGTCAGTTGTGAATTTATCATAACTAAGCTTTGTGAATAGCTTTGTAGGGATTTTATGGATTAATGGGAGTGGACTAACCCTAAAAAAAGGTTTGGGTTGCACAAAGTTATCAGCTTGATGAAAAAGACCATAAAATTTGATCAGATCATTAGATCATGCTTAAATTTTGTTAGGAGATTCTAAAAACCCAATTTTATAATAGATTAACTCACCATAACTAGATGATTTCCAAAAGACCTCTAAATTAGACCCATAAGCTTTTACTTTATTTGTGGGTTTTCTAGTTTGTTTAGGTTAGTTTTTAGATGTATTTAAGGAGTTATAAACCACTTAGAGGGGGGAGTACTTGAACAAAAAATATTCAGTAATAAAATTTTGAATTAGGATATTTGTGTAGTGATCTTATTCGGTAAAATTTGTTTTGCTCGTGCTTACTGTCTTTCTTGTGTTATTCTCGTCTGTATTAGTTAAAGAGCAACAAACACTATTTGTTAAGAAAGAAGTTACGAATTGGAGTTCTTCACTACTTTATGATGAGATAGAGGTGGATTGGGATCTTCAGCAATCTATGATATTTATTTTGATGATAATTATGTGAATTATTGCATAAATAATGATAATAATGATGATGATGATGTCATCAATGATGCATTCATTGACAAGTTATATGTTGAGTATAAAGAGAACATTAAAGTTTCTTAAAAGAAATTATTGATTTGGGATATGTTAATTATTTTTATTACAAGTTTACCATTATGATAAGTATAGATTTGTTTAATGATTATATGGATACAACACATATCGATGAAGCAAGTTTGATGTTTTCCATAAATTACAATTCTAGAAGATAATAGAAAAGAAATAAGTTATCAATTGATGTTTTTTCATGAAAAATTTAATACGAAGGGATTGAAAATAATATCTAGAATTGTTATACACCTATAACAAACAAAGAAAAGGGGATAAAGAGTCTAAATTGAACATTCATGAGATAAAGGCAAAAATAGTTTCAACTTGAGAACAAGTTTCTTTTATCTCGATGAGAATGATGTAGTAGCTTTATTTAAACTTTTCATGATGTTAGGATTACTTTATTAATCTAGATGTGTGATTAGTATATGACTTTTTAAAGTATATCCTTTATAAATAGTTTTACTTATGGGACCATGAATCTTGTTTTACACAAGGATTAAACTAGTATTTAAAAACTTTTGTCACTATAGTAAGCAATAACTTTGATATTTTAATAATTTTATAAAGAGCTTGTTCTCTTTTTCTAGATATCTAATATAGATAAACAGTCTTTTCTTGTACAAACCATCATTTAGTTTTTTTCTTTCTACATCAAAATTTAAATTTTAGCAATAATATAGCTCTAACATGAGAGGATCCAAATCTTTTTTACTAAAATTTTATTAATTACATAGTGATGAATCGAGATTGTATAGATATATCTTTATATATCTTTTCTGAAAAAAGCTGGATCAAGAAAAATATACCGGTATAAGTTTCTTGCATTTTAGGCACGTTGAGCTAACATGCATGTCCTCAAGAAGGCGTGCTAAGTGTGACACTAGACAGACCCAAGTGTTGTTGGGTCTAGTCAAATCCAAACCTAAAAGTTGATAGGTGTGGTAATGTCCAGGTCCAAGTGATTGTTGGGTTCGGCTAACACCAGACCCAAATGATGTTGAGTCTAGCTCTTGCCAAACCCATACACCACATGGATCTGGCGCTACCGGACCTAACACATAACAACGTGTTCCAGACCAATCGCATGGGTCTAGTGCTACCACACCTAATGTAAGGGTCTGGCAATGTGTGCCAGACCCAATGCAAGGGTTTGGCAAATGCTGCCAGCCTAGCGCTTGGGCCTCGCAATACGCCAAGTCCAAACATAATCTGGGTTTGGCACATGCTAGACCCAGGCACCATCTGGGTTAAGTGTTGTCAGGTCTAATGGCTTGCCCTGACTTATGTTATCCTAAGGTGTTGAACCTAAGGATTTTTGTCATTGCATCTCGGATATGGCCAGTTCGTTATACCTATGAATTCAAACATAATACATAATGTAATATTATCAATTCTATAAATTTTTACATAAAATATTAGAAAATTTATTTATCAACAAATAAACTTAATTAAACAAGTTTATTTTTCATCAACACCAATAGATATATTAAAATATCTCATGAGTTATGTGTGCGTGAAGGGTTATGCATTGGGTTATGTCCCTGACCAAATTTCGCCTACTTAATATAAATGAGAGGGGGACACTGAAATAGACAACTCTGCAAGATCACATAATTATAAACCTGCCCTATTCTATTGCTAGTAGTCAAAACACAAAAGATCAGGACAAGTAATTATATTTCGTTCAAACGTCTAATGGTGTTT
>Ga0325403_1003120_pt1 | contig 14971 bp, 22 predicted proteins | sample PopdelMetagenome_19_FD_205665 | JGI IMG/M metagenome (GOLD analysis project Ga0325403, IMG submission 205665) | Populus deltoides microbial communities from Bellville, Georgia, United States - Xylem-PdKOR-R4 | ecosystem: Host-associated > Plants > Phyllosphere > Stem > Wood/Secondary xylem...
ACCATCAAGTTTTTTCTGGTCCGTAGTGCTGTCAATATTGAACTTGTATTATTTCAAGAAAGCATCAACAAGATCACTCAATTTCTTAAACCTTGTGTTATCCAAGGTCATGTATCAACTTAACGCAGAATCGGTCAAGCTATCTTGAAAGAAATGGATGAACAACTTCTCATAGCCTATGACTTCTACCATTTTATTGTAATATGACCTCAAATATATATTAGGGCATTCCAGTCCCATATACTTAACAAATTTTGGCACACTAAACTTCTTGGGCGCCATTATATCTGACACCAAGCATATCTCAACTGGGTTATAGACGTCAAATCCCTCAACAACCCCTAATTTTCCTCTTAGACAGCCCACTAATCTTATTCATGATGATCAAAGGATTTAACCTCGTAGGATTCCTCTATTGTTAGAACTATTATAGCAAGCATTTGAGTAGGCGTAATCGGGCGAATCATCAAAATGCTTGTTGTTCCTTATGGTCTAGTAGCGGGATTTTACACCAAGTTTTATAAGTTAAGGATAACTGAAGTTGTTGGCAGCAATAACATGGTTGGTTGTTAACTAGATGTTCTTTCCCCAAACTACGCTTGCAATAGTTGCTCGAGTAAACTAGCCATCTGAGCCATATTATTCTTAACATCTTTTAGCTCTCTTTGGTAGTGGGCCTTAAGGTGAGCCATCTCTTCATTCTTCATCCTTTTGCAAAGACTAGTATTGTATACTCTTGAAGGGGGACCTATATTTCGAGCACCTTCTATGTACATCCTATAATTCATAAACATAAACGCATATGGATGTATAATTATACATGATGATGTATATTGGATATGGATTAGCTATACCTTGAGCTAATATATGGCAACCATTCCTGTATAAACGGGTAGGATTCTTATCATTTCATAGTTGTCGAGACAATTTAATATAAGCCAATGCTTAATAAAAATAAACTCGTCACAAAGAGATATTACTCAAAAGGTTGGGTCTAAGCCCTTTTCATTAATACTTGATGAAAACTTTTACATTTAAAAGCTAATATACTCATTATCATTGTTTATAGGGAGAAAGGCAAAGCTTTTGTTTTTTATGTCCTTAAGAAAAATATTAGTCTCAATCATGCTTTTTTGATATCGATGGACATCCTTTCCAACTTACCAGGCATTGTGGCGAATACTTTGGGTATGGATAAAGGCTTCATTAGTCTAATCATCCGTGTTTCTTATCTTCTCTAAAAGTATCATATTATTCATAACCAGTTGATTGTTATTAGTATCAATCATCTAGCTGTGGTGCTTTAACAGTCCATTCTTTTTTTCCAAATGTCTTTTCTTGGCATTTTCTTTGTCAAGCTTCTTCTCTAACAAGTTGATCTTATTTCTCTTATTATTCAAATCAGTTTAAAAAACCCCGACAACTTTTCCTTTGGCTTTCGCTTCAGCCAGCTCATTTTTTAGCATCACATGCTTTTTGTATAGCCTTTCATACTGCTCAATCCAACTTTCTAACTCAGTTTTGGTCCTTGAAGACAAATTAGTCCTTTATTGACAATTGTTGAAATTATTTTTCAAAGTCTTTAACTCAGTACTAGTTTGCATCCAATGTGTTCCTAATTTTCCTAGCTCTTTCTCAGCTTGGTTTTTAACCATCTTTTCTTCTTTTAATTGCTTCTCTAAGGACATGATTTTCTTGTTTTTTTTCTTCAGTTGTTGCTTATAAACTTTCTCAGTTTTTCTTTAGTGAGGAGTTGCTCCTCGAGAGATATCCTAACAGCTTTACTGGTGCCCACCTCTATTTGAAGCTTTTCCAAATATTCTCTCAACTCTTTCTCATTACTAATTCCTTTTCTTTTAGTTGGTTCAATAGCTTGCGAAGTCCTGACTTCAAATCCAAGAGTCATGGGGATGGTGACTAAGGATAGATTTCTCCACTTTGGATATTTTTCACTAGCAATTGGAACTCTCAAACATCCGATTTCTTTTTGACCAATACCAGAAGTTTTTAGTCTTGCTTGATGTTCTCCATAACTTCTAAAATAGATTGGTCCTTAAATAATCTAGAAAATTGAGATAACTCGGTCATCCTTGGCACATGTTGTCCCCAAGTTTCATTACAACCAAAGTGAACGCGTAGCTGACATATCCAGTCACTCTAATCAGAGGCACCCATCGTCTTTTCCCACAACTCATTAAGCAATATGTTGCTCTCATTCACGAGGTTTTCCACTTCACTTCTCCTTGCAGGATTCCTTGTAAATTTATTTTCCAGTTTTCCTTGCTCAAGTCCTTCAACTCCTCTTCTTTAACTATCTTCAATGGATTTTTACTACATCATCAGAAGTTGTTAAATATCAACTTCTTAGTTTCTATATGGATAATCAGCCATATGTACAACAAATGTTCACAACATCTCATTGATCATTTGTCAACCCTCCTACAATGGTTGAGTGTTAAAATAGTTTTTGCTAATATTGCCATAATGGGATTTATTAAGTGTTTTCATATGTAACAAATATTGTAGCCGCCTTTAAACTGATTATTCTAGTGAGGTTTGGAAATGACACCAACTTGACGATTTCTAAAGCAAGTATTTTGGCTTTTTCTTCAATAAGTCTAGATTCATTCTTCCTCTTTCCGAATACCTCTTTGATCATCTTCCACTTCAGGCTGTTAGCACTTTTCTCTAATGTCTTAAGGTGATCTAGAACTTTGATCAATTTGGCGAATTCAGTAAGCACTTGTTCGTGCCTTTGGTGGAAGTAGACTTTGTATAGATTTTAAGGAAATTTGGTCAATAAACCATACTCTTCTAAAGTAGGGCACATGTCTACATTCCTAAAAATTAAGCACCGGTACTTAGGGTCCTAAAAATGCATCAAGGCTTTAATTGCTAAATTATGCACGGACACCATTGTGATTTCCACTATCTTCCTATATTTCTTCAAAAACTCATCCTAGCGGATGCTTTTCATGTGTAAGATGAGCTTCTACAGTCTTTTCTGGAGCAACTTATATTTTTTATGGGTGGTAATTTACTATCATCTAGTCTTAGGTAATCCCTTTATAACAACTGTAGGGATTCAGAATCCAACCCGTATTCAACAAAAATCATCTTTTTAATGGTGGCTATTTTATCTTTGTTGAATACAGGTTGGATTCTGAATATTGAGCATGTCTTAATCCAACAATGTTTAATTATACATCCTGCAAGCAAGTTATATGTCTTTTTATGTGAGACATTGAGGTAAGCATTATTTAGTCTAAAAAAGATCTCTTATTGTCCTAGTGATTACCCGAAGGTTATATGAGAGCTAAGTATGTAATGGGATGGTATGCATACCAATATCAACTAGTCCAAACAGTCAACAAAGAGTCAAATGGTTTCACGAACTTAAACCTTGACTGAAAGTCATAGGGTAAGCTATTACTCCCCCATCTAACTTGAAGTTTCCATATGTGTGCATTCCGAAACGATATATTATAAATAGACTAGTGATGCATGAAGACATTTATTCATATCCAACATACATGCATGAGCATGATAAAACATGTTAAAGCATAAATAAGTATAAAAAAAAACCAAATGCAAAAATTTAAACATATTAATTCATATAAACTATATAAAACACACAAAGCCTAGCCCAATACTGTAAAAAATAAAAGGTCCCTATTGGAGTCATTATTCTATCGTACATAAGCCCATACGACGTAATGGTGTCAAGATTAAGGAGTTTCCACCTAGTTGTTTGGTTTAGGTTCACTAGGAGACATGAGTGGACTAGTCTTATCTTAAACTCTAGTGTAAGGGACTAGTTATGGCTAGGAAAGGTATTAACACCCCTAGCGCAGATTACCTAATTTGCATTGTATGGTCTGGATATGGTTTAAAGGTGTTGTGGGTTCTTAATCGGTGGTACATCTATGGCTCAGAACAAAACTTTATGCTCATGAATAAATATAGCATTTTAAATTTATTACGAGCTTGTATGCCCGGGTAAATTCTTATAGGAAGAATCCATTTTGGTGCCCTAACAGGGTTCACCTATCATGGAAGGCAAAAGTGTTTTCCACAACTCGTATATTGTGGTGCAAAATACTCCCAATTAAAATTGGTAAATATCTAAAATAATTCTGAGCATTTTCTAGTCATCTCTTAGTACTTAAATACCAACCTACTGATAGGTCCGGTATTTATAATAAAATATTGACCATTAATTTTCAGGAATTAAAATTTTTAGGGTTATTGAGATATAAGTCAAATTCTCAAGGAAATTTACAAACTTATTTTAAATTAAAAAATGCACAAATATTTTCTAAAAACAATGCTAAAAAAACATTTTCCCCTATTTATAAATAAAATGTAATTTTTATAAGGATTGAGCCATATGTAACAAGCAAAAATCATTTTTTGGTTTTTTTTAATGCAAAAACTTATTTTTGTTAAAACCAAAACTATCAAAATGAACCTAAGAGGTGTTTGGCAAACACACCCTTAAATCAAAAACACTTTTAGCAAAAACATTATCAACCAAATAGGGTCTTAACCATTGACTTAATTTTGACACAACTAGGTTGACCCGACTGAGTTGACCTGGAATCTTTGTTCCGACCATAAACCAAACCAAAGACATTCACTTAGATTATCCTTTCACTAATTATCATCCATTCATTTTGATTATCAAGGAATCAACACGATTTGGTCCAAATGAGTTTCAATTCTACACTGAAACCTTAAGATTAAAACCATTAAAAACTTGTTATTGATATCAATAAACCCTAGATTATTAACTAATCAAGTATCACGAAGTGTTTAGTGCAAACAAATTGACCAAAATCGATCCAAAGCATAAAATTAAGGCAATGTTCTTCTTAAGAACATGAAGAATATTGCCTAGTAACCTAGAAAAACCAAGCACACTATTAAACCCTAGAAATGGTCTTCCAAGCCTTAAACCACACTACTTTTGGTCCTCACAAACCACATTACTAATATCAAACATAGTTGAATCAAAAGAACTAATAAAAAAAAGATCAAATCATCAAAATCATGCATTAGATTCCACCTTCAAAACTTTAGCCCCAATGGCAACCAATAACAACATCAAATTTCAACTCAAAATCGACTCTCTAAACAACTTGGGACCCAAATAAAGCTCATGAACCAAAAATTACACTAATAAACCTAAAAAAATAAAGCATCAAACACCTACTACCATATTTGGTAGAATACAAAAATAATTTTATTTCAACAAAATAAACATCAAAATATTTTCTAAAGAACCAGTAAACAGTAACAAACAACTCAAATCAAAATTAAGCAAAGAAAAACAACATGCATTAATCAAAATACAAGTTCAATACAATGTATCACCAAAAACAACTTCAAAACATCATTGAAGTATGCAATGGAGAGCTAGAGGTGTGCTTCATGGACATCACCTACTAGATTAAAAGTGTTTTTTCATATACTTTCCGAGCTCTAACAATGGTTGCTACCCTATCTTTTCCAAGCTTGCAACTTTCTCTTAAAGTTAAGGAAATCTTTGTGCTAGGCTCTTAAACCTAAACTCTTGGAATTCCTTTATTCTATCTTCCTTTCTCTTCTTTCTCTTCTCACTGCTGCTACTCAGCTTTTATTTTTTAGGGGTATTTATAACGTTTCAAGGTAGAATTCAATCAAAGATTAATCCTCTTTCATCAAAGCTTGGCCCTCTAATCAAAATGAGAGATTTTTTGATATGTTTTTATAGTTATATGCTATGCACCTATGTTGTTTTTACAATGATGGTTTTGCAATAAACTTGTTATTATGTTACAACTAGATAACCTTCATTTACATAACTCTTTCCTTCAATCCTACACTTCAATTCCCACCCTTGACGATTCCATTTCTCTCATTGATCACATGATCAAGACCCTCCCTTCTTTATCCCCTAATCGATCAACTTACTGTGTTTTGCTTTCACGGTCTTGCAGAGAATCTAATTCTTCACTGTCTTCTTATCAAAAGGTTTTGAACTTGATGGTTAATAACGAGTTTAAGCCTAATCAAGTTACTGTTGATGTTGTAATTAGGTCGTTGTGTTCTGTTGAGAGAGTAGATTATGTTGTTTTGTTGGTAATGGAATTTTCTTTGAAGCATTCAAAGCCTGATATTTTTACCTATAATTTTCTTGTTAAGTCTTTATGTAAGAGTAGGATTTTGAATAGTGTTTATAGTTTTATTGATGAAATGAAGAATATTTTTAATATAAAGCCTGATCTTATTACTTGTACTATATTGATTGATAATGTTTGTAATGCAAAAAATATTTGTGAGGCTGATAGATTGGTAGGTATGTTAAAGAAATGTGGGCTAAAGCCTGATGCTTTCATGTACGATACAATTATGAAAGGTTATTGTACGTTAAGTAAAGGGATTCAGGCTTTTAGGATTTATAAGTAAATGAAAGAGGAAAGAGTGTTGCCTGATCTTGTTATATATAACACGTTGAATTTTAGGTTGTCTAAGTGTGGGAGAGTCAGTGAAGCCAAGAAATTTTTGAAAATTATGTTGGAATTGGGTCAGTTAGCTAATGTGGTTATATATACTTCCTTGATGAATGGGATGTGCAGAGAAGAGGATGTACTTAGTGCGATGACACTGTTGAAGGAGATGGAATTAAAAGGATGTAGTCTGAATTCATGTACTTATAATACGCTGCTTCATAGGTTTTACAAAGGGAGAATGTTGAATAATGGGATTGAATTATATAGGTGATGACAAAGGATAGCATGAAGCTTAAGGCAGTTTCTTATGCTATGTTTGTGATGGCTCTTTGCAGGGAAGGTAGAGTTGCGGAAGCTTATGAGGTGTTTGAATAAGAAGTAGAGAGTAAGAGTTTAACTGATGTTGTTGCTTATACTACAATGGAGAGTACGCTGAAGTGGTTGAAGAAAGCCAGAGAGCAAGGCCTTGCTGTAAAGATGGTGTGTTGTCTGAAAGAATTAAAATATTTCTGCAATTGCTTGAAAGGGCCTGTGTTTTCTCTGCCATATATATATACACCCAAAGTTTGTTACGGATCATTTATCTTTACAAGAGTTTACATACAGAAAGAAATCTAAGGATAAACAAAGAAACAGATGTTTAAACATAATAGGACTAGATCTCAGTGTCTTTCGGCAGGCTCAGCATGCTGAGGTTTATCCTTATCATGTTGAGCTTTATCCTTATCATTATACTAAGCTTTATCCTTATCATTCCCCCGTAAGCTGGCAGGGAGATCTGTTACAGAAAGTTTATCCTGGAGAAAGCAGAACCAATCAGCTGTATGTCCCTTAGTAAATATATCTGCAGGTTGTAGAGAGGTGGGGACATATTGAAGAAGGATATCTTTGTTGGCCACCTTTTCTTGGACAAAGTGGTAATCCACTTCAATGTGTTTGGATCGTGTATGAAAAATTGGATTTGAGGCAAGAGCTAAGCACTAATGTTATCACACCACGCAACTAGAGCAGAAGCAAGAGAAACCTGCAGCTCATGCAATAACATTCACAACCAATATACCTCAGCAGTAACGAGAGCCAAACACTTGTATTCAGCTTCAGTACTGGACTTTGACACTACAGGTTATTTCTTAGCTAACCAGGAAATAGATTGAGTCCAATAAAAACACCATAACCATAAGTGGAACGTCTGTCATCAAGATCACCAGCCCAATCAGAATCACAGTACGCATTAATGGCAAAGGAACTAGGTTTGTAGAAGAGTCCATAATCAAGTGTATGTTTTAAATATCACAGCACACATTTGGCTGCTGTCCAATGAGCAGAGGTTGGTGTTTGCAGATGTTGATAGAGTTGATTTATGGAGTATACGATGTCAGGGCGTGTGAGAGTGATATACTATAAAGCACCCACTGTGTGCATATATTCAGAGGGGTCTGGTAGAATTTCACCATCAAATTTGGACAGCTTAGAGCCTGACACATAGGGAGCACGATATGGACGAATACCAATTAGATTCACATGATCCAGAAGATTTATAATATACCTATTTAGCGAAGATGTAAGCCGGTACAATTGCATGTGGCCTCAATGCCCAGAAAATATGTTAACTGACTGAGATCCTTTGGAGCAAACTCAACTTGTAGTTGAGAAATAAGAGAGCTAACAAAATTCTGATCATTCGAGGTAACAAGAATATCATCCACATAAACTAAAAGAAATGCATGGATGTTCTCTAAGTGATAGGTAAATAATGAAGGATCAACTTAGGAACTGCGAAAACCGGGAGCTAATAAAGTAGTGTACAGATGATTAAACCATGCGCGAGGACTTGTTTTAACCCGTAGATAGATTTATGAAGCTTACACACAAAGTAGGGGTGTACTGGATCCACAAAACCTTTTGGCTGGGACATATAAATTTCCTCTTCTAACAAGCTATGCAGGAAGGCATTAGAAGCATCAAGTTGTCGAATGTTCTAGTGGAAATAAATGGCAAGAGCAAGAACCATGTGGACAGTAGAAGGTTTGATGACTGGGCTGAATGTTTCAAGAAAATCAACTCCACTTCTCTGTAGATAACCGACAGCTACCAGTCTAGCCTTATGACCTTCAACACTGCCATCAGGTCACCATTTGAGTTTAAAAACCCATTTACAAGGAACCACATTATTGTCAGGAGGAAGAGAACACATTGACCAAGTATCATTCTTTAATAAGGACTAAAATTCATTGTCCATTGTTGCACGCTACTCGGGTTTTGATGCCCGCTTGTGAGTAGGTTCGTGGGTCAAGAAAAACCAGACCTACATGCAATGCTTGGAGGGGGTGACGAGTAGAATATAAATGAAAATCAGGAAACTTGTGAGGCTTAAGATTACTAGTCTTTAATCTGGTGATAATTTGAGAGGAAGACACATGAGGACAGAGAACTCCAGCTTGGAGGTTAAACTATGCACTCTCCTAGGAAGCAGCAAAAGGATTAAGAACTAACACAGGTGAGAAGGAGAGAAAGGGCTTGGGTTGACATAAGCAAGAGATGGGACAAAAAAAATTAGAGATTGTTGGCAGTAGAGATAAATTCTGGAGTACTATGAGTGTCGGGTGAGTCACAGGTAGGAGATGATTGTGGTAAAAAAGATTCACGGGGAGGAGAAAAATCAAAGGATGAGCAGGAAATATGAAAGGGAAGAGTGGAGGACAAACCTGAAGTCTTACCTTAGGAGGGGACGCAGCTGATAGGATTTGTGAGAATGGATTGTGCTAGAAATTTCTCCTCGTCAAAAATCACATTTCAAGATATGTAGACACGTCTAGAGGAAGGATGTAAACAATGAAATCCTTTGTGATTAGAACTATAACGAATGAAAATATAAGGTGTGCTATGATATGATAATTTATCATTTGTGTAATGGTGAAGACATGGAAAACATTGACATCCAAAGGCTTGAAAATAGGTGAAGTCAGGTGGATGGTGAAAAAGACGTTCATAGGGTGATAAATAATCAAGAACTTTGGTAGGTAATCGATTAATTATGAAAATAGCAGTTAGGAAAGCATCAACCCAAAATTTTTTAGATAAGCAAGAAGAGTAAGCCCCATATCCATAATATGATGATGTTTCCTCTCAGCGAGACCATTTTGTTGATATGCATATGGACATGACAGTCGATGAAAAATACCATTGTCACTAAAAAACTGTTTAAAGAGGGTAGAAAAATATTCACCACTATTATCATTTTGAAATTGTCTTATGGTGGAGTTAAATTGTTTTTCCACTAAAAGCTTGAATTTAACAAAGGTAGAATAAACATTAGATTTATTTGAAATAAGAAACATCCAAACAAAATAAGTAAAATCATCATTAAAATAACATAATAGCGACAACTACTCAGAGACAGAGTGGAAGTAGACCAGACATCATAATGGATTATTTCAAAAGGAGCGGTGGATTCTCTTGAAGAATCAAATAATGGCAATTATCTAGAATTGCCTAGTTGACAAGACACATATACAAACTTTTTATTGATTGAATCACTAACTGGAAGGGAAAAATTGGAAATGACACGATGAAGAATATCAGTGGAAGGATGACCCAAATGACAATGCCAGGTAGAGGTAGAAGCCTTGACGCCAATAGTCATTATGAGAGCATGATATGGTGAGGAAGAAAGTTGATGAAGGTTGATCGGATACAATCCATTGTCACTTGGCCCTGTTAGGAGCGTGTCCCCCATCCGAATGTCTTTCACATAGAAATCAAAATCAGTGAGTTCAAACAGAACATTATTATCGCTATAAAATTTATTGATAGAGAGAAGATAAGCAAAGGCTTTAGGACAATAAGCAATATTATTTAAAGCAAGAGTAGAAGACAAGGTTTTGATAGAAGCATTGTCAATGCGAGATATGGGCAAACCTGTTTCATTGCCTATCCCAACAGAATCATCCCCTTTATATGTTGAGAGGTTGCAAGATTAATAATATCGGAGGTAACATGAAGATTAGCACCACTATCCACATACCATTGATGTTGATTTAGATAAGTGGTATTAGCCTCCGCAACTATGGCAGCTAATTCAATAGGAGGATGATGACCCTGAAATAAGTAATTCATTTGATTAAAACAATCCAAAGCCTGATGCCCCTCACGCTTACAGATTTGGCATGGGGAGCGAGAGCAAGTTTCAGAAAAAGCCATGGAAGATGTGCAAGGTAAATGAGGTAATGGCTGCCTAAACTGGGAAGAAGCACCACCCGAGCCTTTAGGCATCCCTGAGAAGCGAGATTTAGCATTGTTATGGCGAGGACCTATTTTAGAGCCAGGTTTATACGAGTAAAGAGTATAGGAACCGACCTCAGGTTAAATATAGTGGCTATGAAATTGTTATATAAGGTCATGGTTCAACAATTCTGCATGGAAATCTGAAAATGGCATGGATTTCTCCCGAGAAAGAAGCATATACATAGTGACAAAGGAATGAAATGAAGAATTGAGACCATTGAGAACAGATAAGATTAAATCAGAATCAGCAATTGGTTTCCCAACAATAGAGAGTTCATCAGCAAGAGTTTTAACTTCATCCAAACAATTCTAACAGGAAAAGGAACCTTGCTGTTAAGACTGTAACTTTCTCTTGATAAGATAAATGCAAGAAGTTAAAGGTGCAGCAAAACATGCACCAAGGGCTTGCCAAGCAAGACGAGAAGTCTCAAGGCCATAAATAGTAGAGACCATCGTGGTAGACAATGAAGAAATAATCCAGCCAAGTATTGTTTGGTCCTTATACTGCCAAGCTAGATAAGCAGAATTAAGACCCTTGAGTCTTGTGTTCTTTGCAAGAAAATTGATGAGGAAAAAAATCAGAAGCATCAACAATTCTCATGAGTCCATAGCTCCGAAACAGAGGAAGCAATTGAGCAGACCAGGCAAGAAAGTTAGTTGCATCAAGTTTGATGGAAATCACTTAAGCAGGAAGATGAAATGCAGTGGGAGACAATGAAGAATCTGTTGCAGCAGTCATAGGATCGTTAGAAGCGTTAGCTATGAGATGCTCTGATACCATGAAAGAATTAAAATATTTTTGCAATTGCTTGAAAGGGCTTGTGTTCTCTCTGCCATATATATATATATATATATATATGGTTGTTAAAAACGAGTTTTGACTCGTAAAATCGGCGATTTTACGAGTAAAATGCATAAAACGTGTAAAATCAGATTTCAAACTCGAAAACCGGTAAAATCGGTCAAATATGGTCAAACTCGCATAAAATCAAGTCAACCCATAAAAAGCGTAAAAACCGGTTCGATTTCATGTGAAATTTAAAACCTGTGCCCTATGCTGACTCAGCACCTCCCTTTCCCAATCCCCACCTCACCCGTGACCGACACGAATTGAAATTGTGCAAGTTGAGTAAGGAAGCCAGTACTACAACACTGGAACCAAAGGCTATGGCTTCGTCTTCCAAGAACTAGGCTTTTATTATTTGAAGAAGAAACGATCATCATTTGGAGTGGAGAGAGAGCTGAGGGAGAACCCAACACCACCATGTTAAGGGGACCTTTGTTGTCCACTTGATGACTCTGGTTTTTATGAAAGGATAAAGGATTCACCATCTCCATCTCTCTCCCCCCCTGTCTAAATGCGCAGAAGCAAGAACCATCACAACCAAGAACAGAGACCGACTCAGACATGCCTGTCTTTTACAAGGCTTTGTTGGTGGTGTTGTCAACTTCTCTGTCCAAGGTTCCTCCGATCCTTACCTCGTCAGGTAATTTTATCGCCACCCCTCTTTCCTAGTTCTAAGGTTCCTTTTTATGATTGAATTGCATTCTTGGAGGTAAAAAGTCTCATTTCAGTGCTATTTAATGAACTCACAATGATGAGTTTTGTTTAGAGTTGGTAAATTTATATTTATGCATTTCTTGCTCACAGGCACACTTAAAATGAGATTGTGGTGGATATTGGTTGTGATTCTTTCTAAAAGTGGAAGAAAAGGAAACGAAATGGGATTTTTATGCATGTTGGTTTAATTATATTTAGTAAAGATTGATTCTTTGCTTTTGTTTGTATCCAAAAAAATTAATTTTTGTTGTTATTTATATTGTGTGCTTAAATTATTATACTATTGACTAATTTTGATGTTCTTTCCTTTTGGGTTTCCATTGCAATCAAGGTCACAGGAACTTCAGAGACCTTGTAATGTATCTGTCTTAGTTCTCTTCAGTTTTGTGTGCTGTTCCACATTGTGGAATTTGATAAATAGTAATTTTTTAGTACTTGATGATTAAACACCTTGATATACTTTGATTCTTGTCTTTTTTTTCTTTTGCTTAGACTTTATTTTACAAAAGTGAAATTGGGTTCTCCTCCTAGAGAATTTAATGTGCAGATTGATACTGGAAGTGATATAGTGATGTCTTGTGGGTCTGCTGCAATTCCTGCAACAACTGCTTGCATACTAGTGGCCTTGGAGTAAACTCTCTTTCCTTGCTTTGTCATTAGTCTTTCTATACATTTGCAGAATTGGAAAACTTAAAACTAAGGTTCAACTTCCTGTGGTATGATGTTTGTGTTTTGCAAATTCAGCTCAACTTCTTTGATTCCAGCAGCTCATCAATTTCCTATGGTACTGGGTCTATAATGTCCTTTTCTTTTATGTCAATCTTTACATTAGTTCAGTTTTTTTATATTTTTATAGTGAAAAGAGTGGTACTGTAACCTAGTTTCCATAGAAAATTCACATGCCCATTTAGGCAAGTCAATTGTTATCTAGATTTGTAACCAAAAAGTTTTTGTTAAAATTGAGAAGTTTAGTTGTTGCTTGCATTGTGGGGTTGTTGGCAGCCTCAACATTTATTAAATTTCTTATCCTTGCATAATTAGCATGTCTGATTAATTTGTGTTCAAGTGTATTGAACTGTGGATTAAAATGCATATTTAACATGCATGCTTTTTATTTATTGAACTGTGATTTTACGATTTTTAGTAAAAAAATTATACTTGCAATTTTACGATTCGAGTTTATATTGTATATTCCGTGTCGTGTTAAAAAAAGTTTTTTACAATCTTGAGTTTACATATAAAGGGAACATAAACAGAGAAACAAAAGTTTAAACACTATAGGACTCGACCTCAGTGTCTTTCGGCAGGCTCAGCTTGCTGAGCTTTATCCTTATCATTATACTGAGATTTGTCCTTATCTTTGATATGGTTTTCTACATGTCGATAACTAAAGAAAGAAATTTTTTAAAGATGAAGCAATATTATGCCGACAGAAAGAGAGGCTATTTTCAAGTTTTTGATCGAATTTCTAATGACTGGGAAACTACAAGTAAATAAATCCGAAGAGAGGATCACAATCAATAAGACTGTGCTTTCTGTTTCTTTAGAAATAATTATGCTTGTTGAGATAGCTTGTTTGGTGTTTCCATTAATTGAAAAGAAGTTCTCTGTCACCGACTAATGACTGTCACGTAACTGTCCAAGAAAGATTACATTTTTCTTTGTTTAGTGCTTGACTGTCATTTTGTCTGCATTTCACACAGAACAATTATACCATGGCTCTTTCTTACTAGTCATTTTCTCTTGTTGTGGATCAAGTCCTTGGTCTGACCTTATGACCTTATAAGTTCTTGGTTCTCCTGTGTGTATAGTCATCTAATTCTGCTGCTTTAATTTGAATTTGAATTTGAATTTCCTGTCATTTTTCCAAGAACTGCTATTTATCTTTAAAAATTTGGATTCAGTTTGTTTTCTTCCTCTTCCACCTTTGTGCCATCAGAAGACTAAAACATAATCATGATTTTGCACCCTTTTTGCTGCTTATGAGATTATCAGTGATGTGTCGTCTTTTTTTCCTCAACATTTTAGTGGGTGTTTGGAGTATAATAATAATTATTTTTTGAAATATTTTTTGTTTAAAATTATATTAAAATAAATAATATATAACTTGCTACAATTAAATGAGGATTTATCTCATACAAATTACATAAACATTTAATTAATTGTTGCAGTTTAGAACTGCTACATCTAAAAATGTGTTATTTGATCAAAGTTTTTTTCTACTATGTTAATTTGCTTTTATTAAAAAAAATTATATATTAATTACATAATTTATCCTATTTTCAATATGCACGTGATTGTTGCGATTTGAGTGGCATTAAGGTTTTCTTTTCTTTTCGGTGTTGATTATTTCTTGTGAATATCTTTTTACAGCCCTTGCATCCCCCTCGACCAAGTTTCTCATATCTAAAGCTACTGGGCAGTGGTCGCTAAGGTAGGCAAAAGATACGACAGCCTTGAATTTGGATATTATACCAACTTCAAAAAAATATATATATTATTAAATAAAATGGTGCATGTTCTTCAGTCAGAGGTTCGGCAGCATAATCTTATTGCAGATTCATGTGTTAATTTTAGTGAAAACCTATAGGGATAGGGCACAACTTTCTTGGGAAAAAAACCCAAAAATGCA
>Ga0325403_1003121_pt1 | contig 14970 bp, 6 predicted proteins | sample PopdelMetagenome_19_FD_205665 | JGI IMG/M metagenome (GOLD analysis project Ga0325403, IMG submission 205665) | Populus deltoides microbial communities from Bellville, Georgia, United States - Xylem-PdKOR-R4 | ecosystem: Host-associated > Plants > Phyllosphere > Stem > Wood/Secondary xylem...
AAACCTATTATTTAAGATGATTATGTGGTATATTTGCTAGAATTAGATTATAATATTGGGATTAAAAAAGATCTGGTTATATTTTTCACAAGTCATTGAAAGTGATAATTCTAGAAAATAGATCAATACCGTAAATGAAGAATTAAAATCAATGGATGATAATGGTTTATGAGATTTTGTAAAATTGTCAAATAAATGCAAGAAAGTCAATTGTAAATGGGTTTTTAAGACAAAACATAATGCAAAATACATTATTAAATGATATATAGCCAGACTTGTTACCAAGGGTTTTACTTAGAGCATTTATCATGCCATTCTTATAATTTAATGCTTATTATCTCATTTATTATAACCATTTATTTAAAGGTTAGTAACTTTATCATCTGAGAGTCCTTAAGTCTCACCAAAGGAGATAATTTTACACGTAATAACTTTATCATCTGATAGTCTTTAAATCCCACCAAAAATTTTTTTTACAGGTTATAGGTTTTTCATGACAAGCTACAAGTTTCATAAACCATGGAGAATATATCATCTTGCTAGAACCTGTGATTAACCTATAATCCACCCGCTAAATAACCTATTCCTATGCACTTTGGATTTTAGAACATCATTAGGATTTGACTTCAAACTTCTGGTTTCTCTACCATCTTTCGAAAAGAAATCCTTAAGCTCACTGCTTGAAAAGCCTCCCTTAGGATAATTAGATTGTATAAATAAATGAATTTTGTTTAAACGTAAATAAAATAATTGCAATTATATTTCATAATCAAGAGATTTGGGATAATTCAAAACTTTAAAGGAATTCGAATAGAAATGGAGAAGCTTGAACTAAGCTTTCAACCCAGCCTCAAACTAGGGTAAATTTTCAACATTGATAGTAACACCACTGGAAAATAACATCTTTGTTTCACATATTACCAGAGCCATCCTCTAGGTCTCTCGAGTCTTCCTTGTCATCTTAGCTCTCAAAATTGGAGGAGAACACAAAACAATCTCACAAGCTTTCATCATCTATTGATTTTATTTTGATTGAAGTACTACCAGCAAGGCCCACCAATGCTGCTCCATCTTGTAATTGTGAATTATGGGCAACACATCAAGCTATCTAGGTTTGTACCTGACATTTTCATTTGAATCGAATTCTTGAAATGTACATGAAATATGATAGTTTGATGGATACCTAAAAATTATTTGATGAAATGCTTAAAAGGGTTTCATGCCCATTAATAAATGAGTTTTGGGGGATTAATGGATGATATTATTATAATTATGAATTATATATGGTAATTTTGTTGTTTTAAGGCTTTAATAGCACTTTAATCGTTAAAATAAATATAATGACAAATTTAATTACAAATATAAAAAAACAATTTCTTATTTTAGCGTACAAGGTTGAGGATGTAAACTGTTATTAATCATGTAAATCCCAGGATATAAAATGTAATTTCTCAAACAATAATAGTAAAGTGCAAATGTAAAAAAAAAAAAAAAAAACTTATGAGATTTCTTGTTAAGAATAAACTAAAACTGTTTAGTGTTTTACTGTGCAAGTCCACAGTGAAACGCTGAGCTGTCTTCTTCTTCCTTTTTTTTCTTTTTTTCTTTTTGTTTTTTTTCTTTTTTTTTCTTTTTCTATGCCTTTATGGTTTTTTTTTTGCTTTTTTCTTTATTTTTTTTATTTTTATGAATTTTTTTTGTTTAATTTAGTTTGTTAATGTTAATTTTTTTATTTAGTTATCAGATTTTCATGACATGGATCCAGGTTTGACGGGTTAACTTGGTTTGACGAATTAACTCAAATTTATTTTTTTTGTTTTTTTCTTTTTAATTAATAACATATACCAAAATTGTTCAGTGTTTCACTGTGCAGTCCACGTGAAACGCTAAGCTGTTTTTTTTTTTAATTTTTTTTAATTTTTTTTTGCTTTTTTTCTTTGTGTTTTTTTTAATGATTTTTTTTCGTTTAATTTAGTTTGTTAATGTTAATTTTTTTCAGTTATTAAACTTTCATGACACAGATCCTGGGTTTGATGGGTTAACCTGGTTTGACGAGTTAACCCGAATTTTTTTTTTGCTTTTTTAAAAGTTTGACGAGTTAACCCGGAATTTGTTTTTTGATTTTTTTTCTTTTTAATTAATTTTTTTATTTAGTTTAGTTTTTTAATGTTAAATTTCTTTCTATTTAATTATCAAACTTTCATGACACGTATCCCGGGCTTGACAAGTTAACCCGTCAATTTATTTTTATATTTAATTATCAAACTTTCATGACGCGAATCCCAGATTTGACGGGTTAACCTGGTTTGAAGGGTTAACCCAGTTAATTTATATTCTTTTCTTTTTCTTCATTAGTTTTTCTCTTCCTGTTGGTTTTTTTTCTTTGTTTTTTTAACTAATCTATTTAATTATTTAATTATCAAACTTTTATGACACGACCTTGCAGCCAGACTCACATTCAAGGCTCTTGGGTCCGGTGTTGCAGCCAGACTCACTTAAACTTGAGTCGTGTAAGTTTAATATTATTATTAATATTATAAATATTACTCTTGGGTCAAGCATTGCAACTAAACTAAAGGTTTTTGGGCATATCTTTGCAGAAATACCTAACACTCTTAGATCTTAGCATTTTTTGATATTTTTTATGCAAGAAAAAAACTTTAACCCGTGGCACGTGCCTTTGTTTTTTTTTTTATCTTTTCCTTTTTAAGCCTTTTACTGTGGATTGCATAGTACAGTTCACGGTGAAAAAGCTGATGCCTTTAGTTTTTTTTGTCTTTTTTAATTATTTTTTTAATTTAGTTTCTTAATATTAAATTTTTTCTATTTAATTATCAGAATTTCATGACATGAATCCTAGGTTTGACGGGTTAACCCAGTTTATTCAGATTTTTTTTCTTTTTCTTGATAGTTTTTTTTCTTCCTATAGGTTTTTTTTCTCTTTGCTTTTTTCTTTTTAATTAATATTTTTTTAATTTATTTCATTAATAATAAATATTTTTTCTATTTAGTTATCACACTCTCATGATACGAATTCCAAGTTTGACAGGTTAACCTAATTTGGCGGGTTAACCCGGTTGATTCAGATTTTTTTTTCTCATTAGTTTTGTTCTTCCGATTTCATCTTTTAATTTTATATGCAGTCCACAGTGAAAAGGCTAAAGCCTTTAGTTTTTGGTTTTTTTTTTTTGCTTTTTTTTATGCCTTTCACTATGGACTGCACAGTGCAGTCCACGGTGAAATGGCTGATGTCTTCTTTTTTTATTTAATTTTTTTATTTAGTTTGTTGATATTAAATTTTTTTCTATTTAGTTATCAGACTTTCATGACACGGATCTCAGGTTTGACGGGTTAACCTAATTAATTTAGATTTTTTCTTTCTTTTTCTTCATTAGTTTTTTTCTTCTTATAAGTTTTTTTTCTTCTTTTATTGTTTCTTTTTATTTAATATTTTTTATTTAATTTAGTTCATCAATATTAAATTTTTTTTCTATTTAGTTATCGACTGATGCTTTTTTTTTTCTTTTTGCTTTTTTGTTGTTTTTATGTCTTTAACTGTAGATTACATACTGAGTCCACGGTGAAAAGGCTGATGCCTTTTTGTTTGTTTGTTTTTTTAATTAATTTTTTTCATTTAATTTAGTTATCAAACTTTAATGACACGGATCCCGGGTTTGACGGGTTAGCCCAGTTAATTTTATGTTAACCTGTCAATTTGTTTTTCTATTTAGTTATCAAACTTTCACGACACGAATCTAAGGTTTGACGGGTTAACCTAGTTAATTCAGATTTTTTTTATTTTTCTTCATTAATTTTTTCTTCCTTTTGGTTTTTTTCTTTGTTTTTTTCTTTTTAATTAACACATTTTTATGACACGACCTTACAGCTAGACCCACATCCAAGTCTATTGGGTCTAGTATTGCAGTCAAACCCTCTTAAACTTGGGTCATGCAAGTTTAATGTTATTATTAATATTATAAATATTACTCTTGGGTCAGGCGTTGCAGCCAGACCCAAGACTCTTGGGTATAGTTTTGCAAAAAAACCTAATACTTTTAAATCTTAACTTTTTTTTGATATTTTTTATGCAAAAACCATTGACCTGCGACATCGCACGGGTAATGTAACTAGTATTTATCCCTAAAACTTGTACACTTTTCATCATTAAAAGAATAAGTTCCAGGGAGATGGAGAAAAGAAACAAGTCACAAATATTTTTTTTCAACGGAGATTTCTTCATTAGATATCATGGCTAACAACGGTATAATTTAATCTTACTATTTTATTTATGCACTATATTATAGAATATTATAGCTATTATTCTTTCATTATCCTTACAAAATCTAATAGTAATAACAAAATATGGAAGCGGCACAAACTTTGCTCTTGTTTTTTGTTATTTATTTAATTATTCGTGACATTCTCGTTAAACAGGATTCGTGCCATGCATCTATCTTTATCCTTACAGGGGGTGGAGTCTAGAGAGAAAAGGGCAGATTTAACTATAATTAAAGGATTTTCAGATATAGTAAATGAAGAGAGAGTTGAAAACTAAGCTGCTTCCTATGAGCAAATGTTTTCAAATCCCATGTATTCATTGCTCTCAATCTGTCTTATCGAGCGTCCGATGCCAACCCCACCTGTTCGAAAAGAAGAAAAACCTAATTCAGCCATGAGAATCTCAAAATATGGAGCAATATGTAGCTGTAGGGAACATGTATGCCACATACGTACCTAATAATATTGCACTCGCAAATATTATAAAGGCTAGAGTGAAGATGATTAGAGATGCTCTCCCTAATATTCTGATCAGCTTTCCTGCTACATGTTGCCCAACCACGGCAGAAATGGTAGCCACGACGAAGAAGTAGAGAGCTGTGTAAGATCAAAGAACTTAAATTTATTGCTACTCATTTGAGTTATGTTGCTATTAAATAAGAAGAGAATGTTTTGGCAAAAAATCTTACCGTAAGGAATGGGGAAACGTTTCAGAAGGTAAAATTCTACAGCAGATATTGATGCAGAAAACATCATGGCAAAGGCGGCAGTGGCACTTGACACCTACATTGAATGTTTTTCCATAATTTGTGTCGGGCATACAAATCCTACAGTACTGTCGAATGATCTTACAAGCTGAAATAAAGTAGGGAGTTCCACCTGTGGAGGGATTCCCATCTCCAAAAAAAGAGGACCCAAAATGAATCCTCCACCAAGTCCAAGCATGCCTCCAACTGTGCCAGCCATAAGAGCTGTGACACTATAAAAGAAAAGTCTGTGCAAAGGCCAATTATTTCTTGCTTCTCCCTTGGATGCAATCTTTCTCCGCCCTTTGTACAGGCTAACGGCCACATATGAAGTTACACCGACTGCTACCGGGATCTGTAAAGCAAGAGCATATTATAGTAATTAACTACTATTACACCATCAATTATCACATAAAGAAAGGGAGTTTTGATAAATATATATAAGAAATTATGCATGTTCCTTAGCATATATAGTGAAGCCTGCAGGTAAGGTACCTGCATTGTGTTCAATAACCAATATTCAACTGAGCAGGTGGTTGAGTAATTCTGTGATAAATAGACAGGCGTCGGTTTTCCATTAGCCTTGTTGATCACCAAAGAAGGGGGAAAAAAAAGGGACGCGGTCATGAAGTGAAAAGGAGGAGTGGCGGAAAAAACCTTGCCAATCTGCAACGCAAGGATGATCAGCCAGACAGCAACAAGAATTCCAAGTTCCTTCCAATAAACATTCTCTGTAATTGAGACCTGGCAAGGTTTCAGAAGCAATTAGTCCTGAAAATCCACAAAAAGGAAATTCAGAATGCATAACCTTTCGAACCTTTTCTTTTTTGGACTCGGATTTTATTTGATATTGACTGGTGATGCCTCCAGGAGGGGCATTTTCCTCCGCTGCTTCAATTTCGTTGTCTGATGAAAGAGCATATTGGCCATGAAGGGGACAAAAAAAAAATCACGATGGCTAGATTTGAATTTTATAAACCACTCACCAGAGTTATCCAACTGTACACTAGCAGCTTCCTGAAAACTTACAGAAACAATTGAGTTGTGGAACCCGAGGAAACAAACTGAATTAGAACACCATAGATAAACTAGGCTCAGAGGAAAAGGGAAGAGTGGGATGACCTGTTTTGATTTGGTTTCTTTCTTCCATGTTTCAACACCTTTGAAGAATGCCTTGGCTGATGTTGCTGCACGTAATTAACACCGAAGGATAATAAAAAAAGTTGCCCAAGAACGGGACAGTCAGAAGTGACAATATATACTAGCTCGTGGTGCATCAGTACCGCCAAAGATAATGATTAGCAAAATTGTGATCATCCAATCACTAAAGAGCACATTCAGGGTGACTCCTATGCTAATTCCCAGAATCAGCATTGGCTGAAATAGAAGTGCCAGATCGTAGTCGATGATTGGCAGTTCCAGCGTAGGATGTCTTAATCTTATATTATAAAGAACAGTCGATGCTGCTGCACCTGTGATCATACCTGACAAGGTAAACAAAATTGACAACAATTTTAGAATGAGGTTCTTCTTCCATTTGAATTCATTTCCATAATTCTTGTCGTTGCTTTGACAGATCTGATTGCCACTTCTTATCAGTGATAAATCTTTAAAATTGGAAACCGCATTCCAAATCAGACACTGTTAATGCATTTGTTTTATGTTCACAAGAAAGCATAAGCTACGAGGGTTGATTGAAATTCTGAATCATCTCAGAGATACTTCAGGATAAATTTTCTATAACTTGGATAAAAAAAACTTCATCGAACAAAAGGGTATCTGTAGCATTTTGACATTGCTGCTGATGATTTGGAATCAAGCCTTGCAACTTATTAGCAAGTCGTCAAATGCATAAATACGAAATAGGGATAAATTTCACTTGCATTTTGATATTGCTGCTGATGATTTGGAATCAAACCCAACAATGAGGGTAAGCATCGGTACAAAAATGCCGCCACCACCAACACCTCCTACACTCCCACATGCTGCTCCCAAGAACGTAATTATAGTACCCACCACAGTTTTCCAACCAAATTTCATATCCTGCAAATCCAATCCTAAAAGTTAATAGTAAAACAGGATAAAAAAATGAACCCAGAGAAAACATAAAATCTACCCTTCTTATTTTCCTGCAAGTTTGTATGAAGCTAGGCTGATAAATTCAAGCGATCAATAGAATTTAACTTAGACAATTGGACTTACAGGCCAAACATGTTTGTAACCCGACTGGCTTGTTGTTCCATGATGAGGCTCAACCTTATGAGTCCCATTATAAAATGAATCTTTCAGTTTCAAACTTGGCTCTGCTACAGCCATCGTCAATGTTGAAATTGCAACAATCAAACCAATCAAGATTTTCCCTCTTAGTCTTGAAGATGAAGTGCCGTACCACCATTTTGATCCAACTCCAGCCATCATACTCGTCCGTGTCTAAGATTTTTAACTTCTCTCAAATTTGGTCTTGAAACCCGAAACTCGGATTCACCTGAAGCTTAAACTTAGAGAGACAAAAAAAGAAAGGCTTTGTTTATTGTAGTATATCAGAAAAAATAAATCAAGTTTCAAGCTGGAAACCAGGATGAGCCAAACTAAAATGTTATGAAGAACACCCAATTAATCAGCTAGGTGTCGCATCCAAGAAATGTTGACACAGCCAGGGACAAGAAAGAATTAAACCTCACACGCAGTCTCTCAATATTTATGCACGAAGAGAATACTACGACCACTCCAAACAATGACGAGTTCTTCATTTCCACTTGGAATTACACCATTTCATTCCAAGGAAATTTATAGTAGTAATCATAAAAGTGGCTTTATTCGATGCTAAAAATACGAAAACATGGAGAATTCTATAACTCATTATAAACTCTTTTCTAATAACTTTTGTGTTGACAAAGATGGATTTGTTTTTGTTGCTGAAAACCAAATGCACGTATTCTGATATGAACTCAATTGCCTGTTGGAATTTGGATACGTGGTGTGAGTTGGATGGCTGGGAATGTATGTCGTTTGTGCACTCAACCACACCATAACATCTTCTTAGCATCAATTGTCTAATAAGAACTACACGTGACGAATGCTCTATTCTTGTATAGGCAGGCCATGGACTCTATATGTTGCCAACTTGCCATTAATTGCTCATGAGATTACTTTTTAAGGAAAAAAAATAGTTTAGAGGTCTTTTTCTATTCACGAATTAATGGTCACTTCTTATTTTGGAAAAAATATCTTTAACTTTTAATCAATACTTACATCAAACAAAAAAACAATTATAAAAATAGAAAAAATCGATCAAATAAAATAAATCCACAAACAAAAGGTAAAATAAACTTATAACAAGAGAGAACTAAATAAGTATATAAGAAAGACCCTTTTATTTATACGTGTTTATACATGTAAAACTAAAAATTGCAAGGCTTGATAGATTATAGATGTCAATAGTAACATGAACATAAAAAAGATGAGTTATTCATTGTATATCAAGATATAGATTATTATTTATTGAAATAATAAAATAATTATTTTATCATTTTAGGAAAAATTATTAAACTTGTTGATGAAGATAACACAGTATTTTTCATATTTTTCATTAGTAATTTTTAGATTGAATGAGGGTAAGATAACCTTTTTCACATTTTATCTTCACAGTAAAATAACTAAATCACTCTTAAAAGCAAAAAGTTAGCTAACTTGAATCCAAGAGCTTTTTGTATTTTTCTATTATTTTTTTTAGTAATTATCAAGTTAACTGAGAGGTAATTTGGTATTTTAATACATATAAAATATAATTTTTTTAAAAAAATGGTTGGTGTGTGCACACACCAACAGGTGGGTGGCGTGTGACACATCGTTCGATGTCTAAACACCGCCTTCTATAGAGAAGTTAGAAGTGTCCTAGTGTGGTCTTCCCAATAGTCAAGCGTGTGCATGGCAACACAGCAATTAGGCTCTGGAGGACTTTTTTCTTCTCCTCTCTCTTTTCTCTCTCTTCTCCTTACCAAGACATAAAAGTTTCATGTGATTTATTTTTTGTTTTCAATTTGGTTCTTATTTTTTTATGCCATTTGTTTAGTTTTTTAACTTCTGTTGTTTGATTTTATTTCTTCAATTTTATCCTTTATCATTTTGTTTCATTTCATTTCTAAATCAAATTTAACCCTTGTTTTTTTTATTGTTGCTTTTAATTTTATCCTTCAATATTTGATTTATTGAGAATTGATCTTCATGATTTTTTTTTCACTTTGTTTTCTATGAGGTTACCCCTATCCTATATCCATGGTCACAGAGTTAGCGGGTTAGCCTGCGTTGACTCAGATCTTTTTTTATTATTTTTTTTAAATTTTTTTTTCAGTTTCATCCTTCAACATTAGGTTGTTTAATAAATGAGTTTTGTAGTTTTATTTGATTTTCTTTCAACAAGGTTACCTCAATATCATGATCAGTTCATATATTTTGCATGATGACCCTAGTGGGCTCAGGCCAGGTTTAGTTTTTTACTTTTTGAATTATATTGTTTTCTCAAATTCCATCCTTCAATATTCTATTTGCTAGAAATTGATTTTTATTTTTTTTTATTTTGCATTCTATAGGGTTATTATGTTCTCATTTATTTTTTGTTTTATTATCAAATAAGAACCTTTAACATTTGATTTTTTTAAAATGAATTTTTTTTAATTTTATCCTTCAATATTTGATTGAATGAGAATTGATCTTCGAGTTTTTTTTTTCTTTGATTTCTATGAGATTATCTCAATCTTATGCTCATGGTAGTAGGGTTAATGGGTTAACTTGATTTGACTCAGGACTTTTTTTTCGTTGCTTTTTTTAATATTAATTTTTGTTTTTAGTTTCACCTTTTTAGCATTAGATTGTTTGGTAACTGAGCTTTATAGTTTTATTTAGTTTGCTTCTACAAGGTTACCCTGGTACCATGACCAAGTTGTAGATTTAGTATATGAACCTGGATGGACTCAGGTCGGGTTTTTTTTACCTTTTTTGTTGTCAATTTGTTTTATCAGTTTATTTGTTATTATTTTATTTTTTTTATTCATATTATTTAAATTAGAGCTTCATAGTTTTTTTATCATTTTTGCTTTCTAGAAACGTTTCGTCACCCTAGCATCCTTCTCTCACGTTGAAATTTTTTTAAACCAACCCGAGACGTAGCACAAGTCATCTATTTAGTTTATGCTAATTGGAGACTTGGAGTTATGAATCGAATTTTGATGTATTAAACTGGCCCTTTTGTAATTTTAAAAAGAAAACATTGTAAAATAGTTGAAAAAGTTAGGTTATAATACCTTCTCCAGCCACTATAATAAGAATATTAACTAATTTTTTGTACCACAAACAAGTTACAGGAATCTTCCTGAGAGTGAGAAAGGGTGGAAAAGAACATACAAGTTCAAGACTAATAAATATAGTAAGATTTTTACAAAAAAAAATACAGAAGAAAGTTGAGAGTGTACGTGAATTCTACACTTTTTGATGCATGTAGAAAGACAACAACCAAAATAACATAAAATTATATTGAATAGGGATCACATAAAAATTTTAATTGTAAATACTTTTTTAAGTAGTCTATCTCTTTAGTAGATTTACAACTCCTTAAATAAACTTAAAAGCTTACCTCAACCAACAACAAAACCTGAAAATAAAGGAAAATTAATAAAAATCCAAAACAAACAAGAAAAAAATCCTAAATAAATCTGAAAAAATAATAAAAGAGTGTTAAACTAAATAAAAAAAATCATCCTAAACCAACTAAAAAAATATAACAAATCTAAAACAGTAACTTATAAGCATTATCAAAAAGTCCTCCCGATTTTCAATTGCTACTAAATTTTTAACCCCCAAGAGAACAATTACATTTTGGTGTCAAATTTTATTTTTCTCATTTTTAGTTATTTTTTCATGGGAGGGGAATCGCTAGATTTTGACGAAGAGAGAAAAAGCTCTTTGTTGGTGATGATTCTGACCACCAATTAGGTTAAAATTGGTGTCAATGGATTCCACAAGATGACAGGAGTCTTATGGTGGTTGTTTTAAGCCTCAATGTAACCTAAGAAACCAAATCTAGGTCAAGTATGTAATTTTTTTTTCTGATTTGACTTGGTAGGTTAGACCATTTTTTGGGTTTAATATGTTGGTTTCTTAGTGTTCTAAGGATTTTTTTTTAGTGTTTTATGGTTGAAATGGGTTGAAAAAAGGGTATTTTTTAGTGAAACACTTATAGGCCTAATTTTTCAGCCACTGCAGTAATGATCAGAATCTAGGCTGGTAAACAACACGTCATCTACCACAGCAAGTGACGTGTTATATGTCTATTATTATTTTTTTCAAGAAGAAATAGGGGGATGACTTGTCATCTACCCCTTTAAAAAGGAAAAAAAAAATAGCAGGCCTAAGAGCACGGGTCTTGGCTCCAAGGCCCACGTGCTTGGGCTTTTTCTTTTTTGGTACTTTTTTTTGTTTTTTTTTTCAATTAATACCTTTTTTATATATTTTTTAAATATTTTTTTAAAAAAATTCATTAATATCCAATGTCTTTTTTTCTTATTTAACCTTTTTTAAATAGAAATTATTTTTTAATTGTATTTGGTGTCTTTAATTTTCATGAGATTAGTGTGATTTATTTGTCATTTTTATATATATATTTTTAATATGTGCAACCTTACATAGTATTTTTTTTCCTTTTGTTTTATTTCATAAACTTTATGTGTCTGTCAATTTCTATTATAAATTAATTTTAATAAAAAAACAAATTCTTTAAACACAATCGGGTAAATAACCTATATTGCGCTATTAAATATATTGGTTTGTCTCTTAATATTTGCAATTTGATTTTTATTTATCGTTGGTTATTTTTCTATTGAATTATCTTGACCTTTTGATTTAGGATGCACAATAGACATGTAATCTTAACACGTCTCATGTCCAAGTCATGAATTCCACAAGTTAACCTAGCTTTACCTAGAGCAATATTGTTTTCATTTTTTTTTTGTTGTTGCTGCCTCATTTTTGTCATATTATCAAATTAATCAAAATTTAACTTAATTATCGAATTTCTCTCACTTCTTTAAAAACATGATCATCTCCTTTTTTTTCTTTCGGGTTAAAAAAATTGGTCCAGCTCGCGGTGTTGCCCGGGCCACCAATCTAGTTTCTTACTACTAGATATGCTTTGATCATATACTAGTTGTGGTGCTTCCTCTATAGGCTTTTCTCTTTTTTCATCATTATTGTCATCTAAATCTACTTGAATATTTTTTTAACAACATCATTGTTTCATGTCCGAGATTCAGCTTCATAAAAAATAACATCATGAATAACAATAATTTTCTTGGTGCTATGATTATATAGTTTATAAGCTTTTGAATAATCACTAATACCAAGAAAAATATAGTTTTCTCTTTTTATCCGAAATATGAGCATAGGCAATACATCTAAAAATTATGAGATGATCTATCGTTGATCTTCATCTACTATAAGCTTCATTCGGTGTTTTATCTCCAACATAAAATGTTAGACTTCTATTTGAAATATAAATGCTCAAGTTTACTCCTTCAAGACAAAACCTTGTCAAAAAACTTTGCATCATATCCATAATATTGTGATTCTTTCTTTCACAAACACCATTTTATTTAGGCATATAAGCTACGGCAAGTTGCCTCTTAATTTTATGGGTCTTACAAAAATTTTCAAATTCATGTGAGTCATACTCTTCACTATAATTTGTTCAAATAACTTTTATTGGTTTATCAGCTTTATTCTCAACATGTGCTTTATATTTCTTTAAAACTTCAAAAGCTTTAGATTTTTCTAGCAAAAAATAAACCAAATTTTTCAGCTATAGAAATGATTATATATCTTTTACCTCCATTATAAAGTGGAGTAATTAGCCCACAAATATCAAAATGAATAAGTTCCAATGGCTTCTTTGATCTCCATGATTTTCCTCTTAGAAATTGATTTTAGTGTTGTTTGCTAATAACACATTCATCACAGACTTGAGAAGGAGTTGTAATTAGAGGAAGTTCTATCACTATATTATTTTGATGTATAATTTTCAATCAGCTAAAATTAAAATGTCTATAGCAAAAATTACCATAGTTATGCTTTCTCCTTTAATCTCGTAGAAAAACATGAATGATTATCATTTTAATGATATTGAGAAAACAAGTGATTCGTCGTCATGTTAACTTTAGAAATGAAGCCTAATTTGTCATCTTCAATTCTACGCACTCTATTTTTTATATAAAATTCATATCCCTTTTCTTAAAGCTGACAATGCTAAGTAAATTTATTTTTAATGTTGGAACAAAGAAAATATCAGAGATGGTATGGACACTATTTTTCTTGATTTGGATTGTTATCATTCCTTTTCCTGTAATGGAAACTTTAGACTCATCATAAACTTCATAAAATTATATGTTATATGAATGATTATACGCCTTTTTAGATCTAACACTCCTTAAAGTTAATTAGGCAATGAAAAATCATATTTGATATTAAGAAAATAGGTGTGGCCAAACAAGGATATTATTTGTTTTAGAGATTAAAATAAGAATCTCTCATGCATCATTGGTCTCTTAGTAGCCTTAAGGCATCTAAAAAAAACCTAATATTTGATTCACAATCGGTTGGTGTTCTTTAAGCTCATGAAATCAATATGATCCTAAGTAGGATTTTGATAGGCAATACTTTAAGCTAACAAAATTGTATGGAAAACAGGTATTGGCTGCCTCATAACTCCTAAATTTATGGCATAAACCTATCATATTCACTCTCAAAGATTAAGAAATGGTGAGCTCTCCTTATAAGGACATTCTAGTGATTAGTATTATATAGGGTGTTCATATATGATGAAAATGTAGTCAACATACTCTCAAAAAAATCATAGTATAATTAAGCATTTTTTTATCCAAATTGATTCTAGTAAAAACTCTCTTGATAAAGATAGAAGATAAAAAATGCCAGTTAAAAGAGTCATAAACATATCGATAATCAATGGTAACTATCCTAGATGTCACACACTTTAACATGCCTTCATAGTGATTAAGATGTCTTTGGCTTAAAATGCCATCCTCAAAAGATCTTTTCTCCACTAAATAAATATGATGATCGATACTAAGTACTTGGCTATGAGGTTCCTCTCTAACAAATGAGTGGCCACAATAAGATGAAATCAGATAGTGTCTAAAAAATATTGCTTCATTAGCTTTAAAAGTATCAATTTAATATTTTTTTCAAGCGCAAAGCAATTCAAAAATCAAGTTGTAACAAAAAAAAAAAACACTCATTTGTCTTATTAACTAATGTCCTACATTATCAACCTAGGTTAAAAACTCATAAATATCAACTCTCTCTTTTTCTTTTATGCAACACCCAATTCTCTTTATAAGTAGTTTTGATATTGAATTAATTATGCTATAATTCACATTTTTGCTATTTAAAATGGAAGATCCTTTTGTTAGATCTTGAAGGAAAATTGGTTAGCTTGTATTTTTCACTTCATGCACATAGGATGTGTCATGAATTCAATCCCAAACTAGTTAGTTTTGGTTAATAGGAAAAATGGTTTTGTGATTAACAAAAATGTTTTCAAGGTAATTTCTTTGTTTTGCAAAAGCAAGAAATGACCCTCAAATAATAAGATTGAGAATCAATAACTTAATTAATTTTTAATTAATTGGGATTTCTTCTCTTATATCTACAACTATGAAATAACTAGGTGTCAATGTTACATTATGGCAATTACTTTGAAAGATAACTCTTGAAAACTTGCTAAAACATATATATAACTAATACTTAGTGTTCTAAATGTCCTCCCTATCATATGGTGCTACAAATATAAAATTCAAGGCATAAACCAATTTATTGTGCAATAAAAAGGCTTAACCTACAACAACACTCGCGATGTTGAAATCATGGGAGAAATTAGGGG
>Ga0325403_1003124_pt1 | contig 14969 bp, 7 predicted proteins | sample PopdelMetagenome_19_FD_205665 | JGI IMG/M metagenome (GOLD analysis project Ga0325403, IMG submission 205665) | Populus deltoides microbial communities from Bellville, Georgia, United States - Xylem-PdKOR-R4 | ecosystem: Host-associated > Plants > Phyllosphere > Stem > Wood/Secondary xylem...
TTTTTTAGCTTTTTTTTTCTTTTTTTTTCGTTTTTTTTTCAAATTTTTTTTTCCAACTTTCTTATTTTTTCTTTTTTTCATTTATATTTTTTTCAAAATTATTTTTGTTGATTTTATCTTTTAAATATTAACCTGGATAAAATTTTTTCTTTATAATTTTTTTCTTTAAAATACTGTGGATTGCTGTGATGTTTTTCTATTTTATTTCCTTATTTTTCAAAATTATATTTGTCGATTTTTTTATAATATTGAGCTGATTGAGAATTTGGTTTTGTAATTTTTTTCTTTAAAACATTGTTGATTGCTACAGTATTTCTCCGCATGATTTTTTTCTCTCCAAAATTATCTTTTTTTATTTTATTTTTAATATTGAGCTGGTTAAAAATTACAGTTACAATATGTAAGGAAAGCACTGTAACTTTTTTTGAAAATTACTGTTCATTGCTGCAGTGTTTTTTCCCACATGGTTTTTTGTATATTTTTTTTCAAATTATCCTTTTCAATTTTATTTTTTTAATATTAAGTTGTTTGTGAATTATAATTACAAGTCATTACAAATAAGACTAAATCATGTTAGGAAGCACTATAGCTTTCATCACAAAATACTGTGAATTGCTACAGTGTTTCCAACATGATTTTTTTTCCTTTTTTTGGTGTTTGTTTTGTTATTTTTTTTCTAAAATTATCTCTGTCGATTTTTTTTAATATTGAGCTGATTAAGAATTTAGCTTTATAATTTTTTTCTTTAAAACACTGTGAATTGTTGCAGTGTTTTTCCATGTGAATTTTTAATGATTTTTTTAAAAATTATCTTTGTCGATTTTTTTTAAATATTGAGTTGGTTAAGAATTATAATTACAATAAAACTAAATCATATGAGAAAAGCGTTGTATTTTTTCTCACAAAACACTATGGATTACTACAATATTTCTCTAAATGGTTTTTTATTTTATTTTATTGGAAAAAGCGTTATAGTTTTCATCATAAAACATTGTCAATTGCTACAATGTTTTTTCTCATGGGTTTTTTTCCTTCCAAAATTATCTTTGTTGGTTTTTTTTTAATATTAAGTTGGTTGAGAATTTAGCTTTGTAATTTTTTTTTTATTAACTGAAAAGCTAAATCATATGGTGAAAACACTATATCTTTCCTCACAAAACACTGTAAATTACTACAAATTATTTTTTTCAGTCTCTAAGTTTTGGATCACCAACACAACTTTTTTTTTCATCATGAACTATTTGCTTCATCATACCTTTAATTTCTATTACTGATCTAGTACTGATTCACAATTATAACACTATTAAATATATTTATTTTATAAGCCCGCAGCAGCGCGCGGACATCTATCTCGTTTGTTTCTAAAATCATACCAACGATTCGTACTGATTTTGCTTTTAAAATAATTTTTCCATAAAAAAACAAAAAGAAAAAGTCAATCGGATTGATTCTTTTAAATTCGGGCTTTATCCTGAATTAATATCCAGCTGGGTTTTATAGCTATAATAATATATTGCTAAAACTAATAAGTAAATTCACTAATATCTAATAAAAACAAAGTAATTTTGAATCATGGAAGTCTATGTAGCACACAGTCCAAGATAAATAGTGCAAAAAATATCTCATCTACGAGGAAGAGTGACAACATGGTAAAAGATCTAAGATGCTTGTCTTATTTATCGTAGTTGACAAACAAGTTATAAGATCATGTCAAACTCAAATATTGGTGTTAGAATAACGTAATTCAAATTTTGATGTATTGACAAATTAGGTATATAATTTCATCCAAGTGACAAAGAGACCATCCACATAGCTACGGATTAATTAAGTATATATGAATGTTATATTTTTATTGGTTATTTAAATTATTTTTAAATTTATTAAATTGAATAATTTATTTTAGATCAATTCCTATATAATTTAATTTAAAATTTAAGTTAAGTAAGAAGCGAGATTGACAAGTTTCAAGATCATTCGATTTAATAATACTGTCAAAAAAATCTTAATGTATTAGTATAACGCTAAAAGGGATGGAAAAAACAATGTTTCCCATACCCATCAGCACTTTGAATTACAATAATAATTTACAATGTATTTTTTTGTTGTTGCATTTTGACCCTTTTTGTTTTTTTTTAATTTAATCCTTATATTATGTGTTTATTGAGATTTAGAATTTAAAAATCAAATCGTTTGATTGAATTTAATGATACTGTTAAAAAATCAACATACTCTTAATATTTTTTTAAATTTAAAAAAAAATACTCAAACCCACAACAAAGTACATTAGAATTTTCTAGTATCACCTAATATACTAAAGGTCTTAAGAAAAAATATATCTAGCATGGGTGTCTTTGAAATATTGTATCTGTATGGCTGACTAGTATATCACATGTAATTGATCTTCAAAATGTGTCTAGTTTTATTTAGTTGATGTGCTTCGAAATAATTAATTATAAATTAATAGCACTGCTAATTTCTTGAATAAAAAGGTCAGATGTTGAATCACATTGTTGCTAATACTATGTTTTAATCTATATGTATAACCATGGTGTTTCTTCGATTAAATATTCAATAAAAAAGAGCCCTATGATTTGAATTCTAATAATAATAACAATAACAACAACAACAATAATAAAAAATAATAATAAAAAAAACTAATGGAGGCATAACAATACCACTTTTAATTTAATATATTCTAGGTAGTTTCCGGTCAATGATTATAGAACTTATTAAATTAAGATTATAAAAAATATTAAAAGAGATTGTATTTTTATTGTGTATATATTCACAGCAAATTCGCAGGGTAAATTTATCATTTTTCCTTTATCATTCAAAACTTAATATCACAATAAGTTTGGATCCTGAGTTAACTACAAAATCCTAAATTTCTTTACAGCATTTTAAGTATTTATTCTTGAAATATTCTAATAAGTCATATAATATTTAAAACTTTAAGATTCCTGACCGACATATGCCATATAATCTTAGATCTAAATTTGGTGTTCTTACACCAATAATTAACTTTAAACATAACAAGCTCTTCACTCCAAGATAAATTTCTTGAATTTTAGTTAATTATATAACCGTATAAAAAATCTAAATTCTAATCAGATAATCTTCCTCAAGATGTATACCAACACTTTTTTTTAATTCTTCTTACATGGTTATCTCATGTTTGACAAATACCTTTATATTTATGACCGGTATCTTAACTTAATGATCGAGTCCTCATTCTTTATAGCCGACCGGAAATATTCATTTTAAGCCCCATACATGTGGTTGGCTCCCATACTCAAATAGATTTTCCACACGTCCTCCAAGACCACAAACTTAGCCCCACTCATATGGTAGACTCCCTTGTTCAATACGTTTTTAATATATCCTTTAAAGGCTAATAAAACAACTCTACTTATGTGGCAAGCTTCCATGAACACATTTCATTCATACTTGTTTTCAACACAAATTCATAAACTAAGTTTCTCAGGTTGGTTTTCACACAATTATACAATCACATGATAATTTTACAGCTCATCATTCGAAGCCCTACTTGTATGGTTGGCTTCCATATACATAACACAATTTAAAGTACACATTTAACAAGACTCCACCAGTCTTTAATCATTTCATTACTTTGCATAAACATATTCTTCTTGGAGTACAACTTAGAAATGAAACATTGAATTAATGCTAAAAATTAAGGAAGTTGAGGTGATGAGTACTTACATGTTCCTCTCACTGGTCCTGTCTCGCTTGCCTGGGATCCCGTAACCGATACCTCTCCTATATCACCCAAGGTTTTACATCAAATTCACTCTTTAAATATTAAGAATGTACTTCTCAATATTCTTTTAACAATTTGATTATTTTTTACTCATTAATACACGTATTCTTATATTATCTCATATTAAACTTACGGTTCTCAACTTTTAACGTTCCAGTATAAACAATGCTGTCATGTGAGCTTATTTCATGCATGCATACATATCATGCTTTTCTTTTCCATATAATAATCACCCATCGTCCTTAATCAACCTAAAAGAATCAAAGAAAACCAATAAAAAGCCAAAACATAGAATCAAGCTACCACAAAAGAGTAGCCAAAACGGTTTCACCATTTCTTGAATCGATTTAGCTGTTTCTCAAAATGGCTAGCTCGTTTTGGCTTTTAGAAAGTTTCCTTCTTCTTTTTTTCCCTCTAGTCAAACCTTCATCCTTGAAATCTTGAGTTTTTCTTTCCTTTCAAGATTAACTCATACTCATGCAAATTTTATACCTAACACACTAAATGATAAATTCTTTTAGGATACACACTCAATTACTACATAACCCCCTCTTTTCCCCACAAAACACATAGGGATCAAAATCCCTATTTTCATCCTTAAAGGTTTTCTTTTCCAATCTTTTACCAAATTATACTTAATTTCATTCCCTATTCAGAAACTTTTTTCAGGGAATCATAATTTTGTTTCCCCAAAGTTACTCAAAATCTTTGAAATCAAGAAACTCAATCATTCATTAAGATTTCATGTAAATAACTATATATAACTCATTAAAGATGTTCCCTTATCATTAAACATGCATAAATTTACAACAAAGAATACACTCCAAGAACCCTTGTCTTGGTTGAACCTATCTCTCTAGGGGTGGGGGTTGTTCTTTCAACAATTCAATTTATTCTTAACAATCAAACCTTATACTTAAGAAACTAAACATATTTTCATAATAAGCCTAATTTTCCTTAAATTATCTTCAAGAACCCTAATTTGAAGATTTAAGGATTTTATCTTTTTTTTTTCAATTCTTTATGTTTTTCATCTTGTGATCTCTCTAACTCAAGTTCTCTACAAACTAACACAACCAATTGTGTCAACACATTCTAATTTTTTAATTCCATAAAAACCCTAGTTTTAAATTTTTAGGAGTTTACACTTTTTCCCTACAACAATACAAAGTTTGGGTGTTTAGAGTAACTTACCAAGTGGTTTCATGTCAATTTAACCTTGATCAATCTTTTTTCTCCTCTACAATCCCTCTGATTCTTCTTGTTTTTCTTGAACTCCTTCTTGAAATCTTTATAGGTTTTCTCTCCTTTTTATATATATAAGTATTTCTCCCGTTTGAAAAAAAGTTATCTACAACCTCACCACTCTCACTCTAAAGTGATACTTTGGAGGTTATGAGCTTTTTCTTTCATAAAAAAAAAAAGAGTTTAGGTTCTTGCCTTTGTTCCTTTTCTTTTATAACTATATCATCTCCTTCTTTTGTACGGGAGACAATTTTTCCCTTTTCTTTTTAGTCCTTAGACTTTTTATTTTTCAATTGTGGTGCTTTCCTCCTAAATTGTTCCTAAAATTCTGCTATTAAGAGCGATTTAGTGATTTTACTATATTGAATAAAAAGGTATAGACCTTATTGCCCCATCCAATTCATAAATGACTTTTTGATCATTTAAAAAAGACTATTCTATACAATATAAAGCTTAATGATTTTGAAATGAAGGGTGAAATTATCACTTCACTATTGTAATTCATCGTTCCCCAGTATTTAGGCTAAGCTCTTTTAGATTTCCTTGAAATATTTAAATTTAATAATATTAGAGTAGATGTTTTCCTTTTAAAACTGGCAGTGTTGACATAAATGACAATAGAGAAAATAGTGTAACCATGAAACAAGTGATTGCTAAACCTAATTACATAAGAGATCACTATACAGGTACACTTTGCTGGTGTTGCTATAGCAATAAGGAACAATGTGATAAATTCTGCTAGTGAAAGACCATGAATCCTCTAGTTTTGGATCTCCTTTAACCATGTAAATGCTTTTTACATGCACCAATCATGCATGATGCAACCAAATTCATTAAGAAAAGAAATGTTTTGTTGTTGAATCAGTTTATGAACAAAGAAAAATCTGAAGAATTCAACAATCAGTATAATTTTTTTCTCTGTTTTTGTTTTGATTTGTCAATATTTATTTGTGGAAAACATTCATTTGCTCTCATTCAACAATCAACACCATGGCTCTAACTATTATAATCAAGGTCACACAACATAATATCCAGTTACACTATAGCCTTCTCAAACTGCCTCTTCTATATGGTTATTATTGCCAAAGATAAAACCTTTCTAACAAAAACTAATTGAGAGGGAAATCATTGTCCCTTCTTTACAAATTAATAACATTATTTTCTCTTTTTTTCTTGAATTTTAAATTTAGTTTTTTTTTTTAATTTCATTCTTCAACATTAGACTTATTAGGGAATGAACTTCATAATTTATTTCGATTTGTTTTCTATCAATTACAAAGTAATCTACATTGGAACAATACTTTTTTCCTTCTTTTTTTTTTTTTGCAACTTCATTCTTTAACATTGGATTTATTGAGGGTTGAGCTTTATAATTTATTTTGGTTCGCTTCTATGAGGTTATCTTAGTTTCAAACTCGGGTCACATGTTTTGTAGGTTTATCCGGTTGACTCGGTTTTTTGTCCTTTTTAGTCCTTGATTTTTTGTTTTAATCTGATCCTTCAACATTTGAATTGATTGGGAATTAAACTTCATAATTTGTCTTAATTTGCTTTCTATGAGGTTATTCTAGTCTTATGACCCAAGTTGAGGGTTTGACAGGTTAACCCAAGTCTTTTTTAGTCATTTATTTATTTATTTATTTTATATTGCATCCTTCAATAATGGATTAATTAGAAATTTGGCTTTATAATTTTTTTTATTGCTTCCTATTGAGTTATCTCGGTCTCATGATTCAGGTTTATAGGTCAACCCGAGTTGACTCACTTGTTTTTTCTTTATTTCTAATTGATTTTTCAATTTCTTCTTCAACATTAGGTTGATTAAAAATTGAGCTTCAATATTTTTTTTATTTACTTTCTATTAGGTTATCACAGTTTCATAACCTAGGTTAACCCAAGTCAATTCAATATGTTGTTGTCTCAATATTTTTATAAAAGATGTCGTCTTGAAATATTTTTAGTCAAACTATGTTTTTTCAATTGTCTTTGGATTTTTCAAGTCGTTTGGGTCATATCTGGTCAATCCCTGCATGGTTTTAATTTTTTTTTTCATTCTTGAAAACATATTAATAATTCCTGGATATTTTTTAATGTTTTTTTAAAATTAATCCGACTTGCAATGTAACATGAATAAATGATCTAGTATTATGCCATTAGCTATAGCTAGTCAGTTGCATGCATGTTGCCTTGGTGAATTTTTCATCAATATTATTAAAACAACCCAAGTTTGCTGGGTCAACATGGTGACCCATCAACCTGATCTCTAGACCATGCTTGATTTCAAAGTGCATTGGGTGAAAGTTGACATAGTGTGGCATAGCCGACCTAACAAGTGCTCTTGTAGCTTGGTTGACCTAGCCGAAACTAAATCTACCTTTTTAAAATGAAACTAAAAGTGATGTTGATTTAATTTTTTTATAAAACAAATGTCTGAACAACGATATTTTGGATTGATTCAAGTCAAATCAGGTTAACCTACTCATTCCATATCCTAAGTCAAGTCGAATTAACTCACTCAGACCCAAATCATGGCTCTTATCAAGTTAAATAAGCTTTCTTTTAAAATTCATTTTTTTTATTTAATTAAATGATTAAAAAAATATATTTACATGAAAAAAAAGAATAAAATTATTAAGAAGAAATATATTTCATCAATCTAAACTTTATTTCCTTTTTAATGCATCTCACTATTTTTTAACAAAAGCATTTTTTTTTATTGCAGTCATTTTGTTTTAAATATAAACCTATCATAATCTCAAAAACATGTTTTAGAAGAATATATTAAAATAAGGTCTATCTCATAAACAAGTTTTAGAAGAATATATTAAAATAATGTCTCAATATTTTGTACATGATTGAAAGAGAAAAAAATAAAAAATATAACAAAATCATATAAAAAATCTATCAAAAAATGTAAATAAATTTTATGTTCATTAAATATTCATGAGCTATTTTTTAATTTTTATTTTTGCATATTAGATACATAATAATTGAAAACGAAATTGTTAATGTTCACATAAAAATCTATAATACTATTTAAGAACCATGATAAAATTGGATGATAATTTAAATATCATATCTTTTTTTTTGTTTGCGCAAGGATGGACGATATGTCGTCCACCTTCTTATTTTTTTTAAAAAAAAATTATAGCAAATGATGAATAGTTTGCTTGCGTGTATTACAGCCAGCAGAGATGTGACTAGAAAATTGAGCTCAAGTGTATCAGACCTCAAAAAATCATTTTTAACCTAAAAAACATTCTTAGAATCTCAATAGATTAATTTCTCAATTCAAAACAGCCTTAAATCAGTTCAGAAAAAAAATTAAATAAAAATTATTTTCAGCCCGATCTATTTTTTTCAACAAAAAAAGCTTTAAAACACCTCAATAGCACTCCTTGTCGAGAGGAACACATTGAAACAAATTTTAGCTTTTTTGTTCATGAAATCTAGTCAAGAGATCGCTTTCTCTTTCCTCCATAATTTTCCAATGATTTTCTCTTTTTTTTTACACTAAAAAACTAAAATGTGAACAAAATGAAATTTTAAACCAAAACATATAATTATCAAACTAAAAGGATATTGAAATGCAAAAAAAAAAGCCTATATTTTTGCTTCAATATCAATTTTGGTCCTCTCATTTTTAATTTTTCAATAAATAACAAAATAAAATTATTTTTTTTGCAAAACCAAGCATCAACAGAATGTCAAAATATTTTTTTTGACATCACAATAACCTCATAAGAATTAAATCAAAATAAAATATTAATCTCAATTTTCAATCAGCATAATGTGAAATGATGAAAATAAAAGAAAAAAATAGTTTAATGAAAGGAGAAATGAAAAAACTTAAAAAGGACAGAAAAAAGGCAAAACACTATTGAAATCCAGAATATGAGATGATTAACAGTGAAATCACCATATCTTGGATGAAAACATTAACTTCATGTTCTTACTGAACATATATAGAATCTATTTAATATTGACTTTTGTATGTTCTGTTTCAACATTGACAAACGAAAGATGTTTGAAGGAGACGATGACTAGGTAAAGCATACAAGATATGATTTCTGTAAGAGAAACATGTAGCAAGGTAGTTATAGAAAACTGCAAATTCCTAGATTGTATCCACAAGAAAGATTTGAATCCAAGCACCCAAAAGAAACAGGTTCGTTGTCAATGAACTACATTATCCAACAGGCTGTTTGTTGATGGTGAGCTCTGTTCACTAAACCAAGGATCCTGCACAGAAACTGGAGAGCTATCCTTCACCTCTTCCAAAGAAGTCAGACTATCTGTTCTTTGTGGAACAAGTAATCTCCGACTAGCTACCGCTGCCTTTTTACCAACAGAGACACCCAGTGATTTCTGACTTCCATGGTCCGAGAAATGAGAGGAAGATGACGGTGATGCTATGTACATGGTGGGGACCCATGCACTAAGCCTAATCTGTTCAAGCTCTTCTGCAACTTCCATCATAGAAGGCCTCATATCCGTATGAAAAGCGAGGCATCTAAACGCAAGTTCAGCCACGCTATGAATTGATGATAAGGTCCAGGCATCTCTATCTGGGTCAAGATATGGATCTACTATCTCATCCACACAACCTCTTCCAATCCTATCAATGGCAAGTGCAGCCAAATTAACCTCACTGTGTGGGCGAGAAAAATCAACTACTTTCTGTGCAGTTATGATCTCTACAAGAACTACCCCAAAACTGTAAACATCACTTTTATCAGAAAGATGGAAATATTGATGGTATTGAGGATCAAGATAGCCTGGAGTTCCTTGCGGGGCGGTTGATATGTGAGATGATTCTTCCATGCCAAGTCTGGAAAGACCAAAATCAGCTACCTTTGATCTATAGTTGTAATCCAATAGTATGTTGCTAGATTTTATGTCTCGGTGGTAAATTGGTGGATTCACGACTGAATGGAGATACGCAATGGCATTAGCAGTTTCAGCAGCAACGGTAAGCCTAACAGTCCACGGAAGCCCATTGCCCCTCTCTCGTTGTAGGTGCTGACACAAAGTTCCATTAGGCATAAATTCATAGACTAGGATTGGTTCTCCCTCCTCTAGGCAACAGCCTAAAAGACGAACCAGATTTGGATGGCTTACGGATGAAAGGAGCTTTATTTCATTCATGACTAGATCAAGGCTGTCAGTATCTCTCTGTTTGATCTTTTTTATTGCAACCAAATCATCATTGTGGAGTTTTCCTGAATAAACTGTACCATAGGCTCCAGTTCCTAGCCTTTGTTTCTCTGAGAAGCCATTAGTGGCCCTCTCAATTTCTTTATATTGGAAAAATGGAACACTAGAGTTGCCTGCAGCTTCACATAGAAGGCGCTTTGCACTTGACCGATTTCGCATTGAAGTGGATTTCTTCTTGACAAAGTAACAGAGAAGGGCGAAAACAGCCATCAATGAAGCTCCAGCAATAAGCCCTGAAAATGAAAAGTGAGGAAAGCTGGAGTTACTACAGCAAACACTACAATGGGAGACACATGGATCAAATAGCATTTTGGATTAGCATCAAATACATAAATAGACGAGAAGCACGCCCAAAAGAAAAGGATATATATATCAAAATACTTTGAACTGGAAAATTAAATGTTCATAAGCCTTCCGAGACCTGAACAGTTTCTTCAGCAATAGCATAGCGATTTATGAATTTCAAGAGCGGTAAACAAAAGGGGGAAATCTGTGGATGTTACAGTTATGGTACAGAAATTTTACCTCCAACAAGAACAACTACTCTAGTAGTTCCTCCACAGTGGCCAGACATGTACCTTGAAGCATTGCACTTGGAAACTGGAAAGCCAAAAATAGATTGGTCAGCAAAAATGCCTGTTCCTATAATAAAAGCTACCATTTCAAAAAATAAGAAAAAATAAGAAAAGCAAAATGGATTCATTGCATTGTGGTGCTAGGGGTTGTGTGGTAATAAAGAGCAGCTACATGATATAAGAAAAGTCTATAGAAACATACAGAGACAATTAAAGCTTGTTAGCAACTTTGACTTTCTTGTATATGTGAAATGGATAGAAAAACTCAATCATCGATGGAAGTAAAAACTATGTCCAGATGTTTTGCCAAGTCAAAACAGCACTCATTTTGTGTTACAGCAGATCCGATCAAATAATTTTCCTCCTCTGAATGTTCAAAAGCTATTTGATTTCTGCCACTCACTTTTCCTAACTTTAGAATGCTTTGATTTCCATGGCTGCCTAGATTAATAGTCAAGGTAACACAGTGAACTTTCAATACTGCCAAGTGCTAAGGCTCTCTCTAATCACGGAAGATACAGAGCAAATGCATGTGGCCAACATTCTGCTTGGATAGGATGTGAGTGCACTTGGCAGATAGACACACTAATCTATTTCACTCCATTCTTAGGTCTGAGAATTTGGATTTCTTGAGCTCAAGCTTGAGACAAGAGAGTTTTGGTACTCTCTATCTTTCTAAGTTAACCTAACCATGAACAATGCAATATTTTTGGTATGAATTTAATACCCAAAACAAGAAAAAAAGCACACAAATTCAGCATAATTCAAAACAACCTAGTCAAAGTCAAGCCGTTAAGAAGGACCAAAGGGGGTGGTGACCAATTCCATGGTCCTTATTCCTTCCGAAGCTATAATTATCATCATCCTTGGATACAAAGATGTAAGAGTTTTATTAGAACAATGTGGCCTCGGAGGAACCATCTCTTTTGCCATTAAACCATCTCTTTTGCCATTAAACTCCTCAGTCACAGTTTAAGGCTCCTGTACACGACCAAGGACCGAGCATTAGTCCCGCATTGAGGTGTCATCCTCCGATTGGCCAACGCACACACCCACTTGTCCCCAGTCAAAAACCCGTTAAAAAAATAAAAAAATCAAGCTAAACCAAACAGTACACTCATAATAAACAACAAGAATAAATATAAACAAATATAAAGCCAAGTTGGCTCACCTCTCCGGCAGCCATTCCCGGTGGCAAACCCATCTCCAGCGAACCCGTCATAGCAATGACACCTGTATCCAACACTCCCTTTCTGGAGCTTAACCTGACTACAATTCCCGTTCTTTGAGCAAACATTATCCCGACAACGACCTTCAATCCACCATTCCAATTCAATTCTTTCATACTGGAAAGAGACAACCGGACTGTCCGACCCAAGAGCAAGAGAAGAGAAAACAGACCTGCACTGAGTTGAATTCACACCTTCATAACTCAAAGTATCAATACCTGAGTACGGTTGTGAGTAACAACTCAAGTTGTCATTTTTAGCAGCCTCACAGTTTTTCGAATGCAACTCTCCCTGAAACGGACTTCTTGAAATAACACAACTATTTGAAGGCTTGCTACAGTTTTGAAGTAACAAACTGTTTTGCCAAGAAGGACCATAGTTCAGACCAAAAAGTGGCCTGATTGTTTCAATAGAACGATTACAGTCTGCTGGAAGATTGACCAAGATACCATTTGGGGTTATGTTCTGGACTTGAAATTCACCAATCTTGATCTCACCTTCAGTTGATTCGCAGTTTAACTGGATGGGGCATCCATGTGAGAAACCAAAAGGGTACGGGACAACTCTTGCTGATTTCCCAATCCCACATGAAGAGGCACAATTGCTGCCGGACTTCTGAGCTTTAGTTGTAGGACTTGTAGTGGCAATAAAAATCGTGATGAAGGTGATGAAAAGAAGCAAACTTTCCTGTCGAAGACTCATTTTTTATTGTCTTTGAAGGGAATTGAATCATTACCTTGCTGCAGAACCCACAAAAAAAAAATCACCAATTAAACTGCAAACAGCTTGGTCATGAAGAAAGATGAGGGCACAAAGACATCATCAAAGATTCAATCTTTTCTGTTGTTAATTGCTACAAGGAGAGAAATCAGTGACAACTCAATAAAGTAGAGATTAAATGCTGAGGTTTTGGTGCCGTTGGGAAGCCATCTAAATTCAATAAATGTTGGTATAACATAGAAGAAAGAGGTTCATTTATGGCCAGTCCTACAATAATAATAATAATAATAATAATAACAATTGTTTCATGGGCTTGGTCAATGAATCAACAAATGAGCTTACCTTAGCCTTGATTTCCTGTTTCCCTCCCAAATTCTTCTCCAATGCCTGCTGCAGTAATAGCAATTGCCTAGCAATTTCCAATTCTGGCTGTCTTCAAACTGCTTCTTGCTGTTTTTTGACTCGAACAAACACTTTTTTTTTTTAATTTTTCTTGAATTTTCTTTCGGGTGGGTGGCTTCTTAAAAAACACAAAAAAAAGCACCCCCATGACATGTCTTGATGGGTTGACCAACATGCCAATGTGCTCCAAACTTGAATGTACCCAAATGCCCTTGTGTGGGGCATTAATTTACACTGGGAAAGGATGGGAAACTGGGAATGGTAACCAGAGTCAGCAAGCAATTGCAAAAGGATTTTGACTTGAGAAAAGAAAAGATGGGCTATGTGTGGACAGCATCTAACTACCTTTGTTTATTTTGGTATATGCTTTGATGAAGGTGGGGAAAGTAGGCTGCCACCACCCATTTCATGCCCCCCCAAAACTCAAAGGCTCCACTACAGATGGGTTTGTACGAGATTATGATAGTAATTTTGATTTAAAATATTTTTTATTTAGAAATATATTAAAATAATATTTTTTTTATTTTTTAAAAATTATTTTTGATATCAACACATTAAAACAATCTAAAAATATAAAAAAAATTATTTTTAACAAAATTAAATCTATTTTATAAGATATTCTATTTTATCAACACATCAAAACTATTTATACATAGTTGCGGTGATTGCTTAGGATTGCTTAGGATTGCTAATGTCTCTTTCTTCTATACTTTCGAGGTGATTTAAATCTAGACATTTCAACTCTATTTCTAAATGTTTAATCAATAAATATCCCTACCGCATCCAATCGAGTTAGAGTAAATAAATTAAGTCTTGACTTTCTAGGACAAGATGTTCTTGATGAGTGAGTTCATTGGATGAGACTTTCTAGCTATTATTTGCTATTATTGTAATAAATAAGCAAAAGACTTGTTATATTGTGCTTCGAAAGACTTGCACCAGCATGTGATTTTAAGAGTTTATTCTGTCCATTCGAACTATTTATATGATTTCAAGACTTTCTTATTATTATTATTATTATTATTATTATTATTATTATTATTTGGACGAAAGGAATTCTACGTATGTGTGGTGGACTCCGAACTCAAATGGTGGAACCAACCAATGATCATTCCTTTACAGAGAAATAATCAAAGCTTGAAAATAAAGGAAAACGGAAGGGAAGGCTAAAAGTCAACTAAATCCAATGGGTGTTTTTTTAAATAAAGAAACCATGCTAGAACACTACCAAGAAATACTGCTATTTGCATCGAATGTTGCGGAAAATTCGTTGCTGAAAAGCAATAAATTATCTCAGAAATTTGAAATGGATTCACGTAATGTTGGGATTTCTTCTTCTTGTTGTTGGTTTCTTTGTTTGGCCTCATTTGAAAATTTGTGAGCTAATTTACGCCCTAATTAATACATAGAGAATTACAGAGAAAATGATTTTCTAGCTTTTTTTTTTTTTTTTTTCAGTAGTCAAGTCTGCACATTCCTGCTTCAACAGATTATTTGGCATCAGTTACATTTTCTTGCTTGGGGATTTTGAATAAGCCAGCAGCCAAAAGCGGAGTGAGGAATTTTTTCCGTCCTGAATTATTAAATAAATATTAAAAATAAATTTAAAATTAATTATTAACTTATGTATATGAATTTTTAAAGTTAATAGTTAAGTTTTAATTCAAATATACTATCCAAAATATTAAAGAAAAAATTTGAAAGTATATAAAATTGAAGTGAAAGTAAAAATAAATTCACTATTGAAGTTATATTCTTTGATGTTTTGTGGAATATAATTCATCTATAATTGAATCTGAA
>Ga0325403_1003126_pt1 | contig 14966 bp, 7 predicted proteins | sample PopdelMetagenome_19_FD_205665 | JGI IMG/M metagenome (GOLD analysis project Ga0325403, IMG submission 205665) | Populus deltoides microbial communities from Bellville, Georgia, United States - Xylem-PdKOR-R4 | ecosystem: Host-associated > Plants > Phyllosphere > Stem > Wood/Secondary xylem...
TTCTTTTAAAATATTTCCCATTCTTGTTGATCTTTAGTACATGGAAATATAATTCATTCATTTAATATAATAATAATAAAAACTATTCGAAATAGAATTAAATAGTTCATTATTTTCAATTTTTTTCATCAATATGTGTTTTAACTTCTGTTTTTAGATGCTTTTTAAAAGTGTTTTTGATTTAAAAATGTATTAAATTGATTTTTTTAGTGTTTTATAGTGATTTTGATGTGATGGTATTAAAAATAAATAAAAAACTAAAAACATTTATTTTAATGTATTAAAAAAACTTTTAAAAAAAATACTTTGCACCATAATCCTAAATACTCCCTTAATAGAGTAGTGTTTTAGATGTTAACTAAAATATGGAGAATTTTAGAAATACATTTAAATTCTTCATTCTCATGTCATAATGATTTATTGGATTAAAATCTATGTATTCAGACCTCAGTAACACTTACCAAATACATTCTCCAACTTTTTTTTTTCTTGTTTGTTTCCTTTTAGTGAATACTTTCTGGTTTTTTCATAAGAGATTATTTGAATTAAGAAAGAAACTAGAGATTGTGACTTTTAAAAATATATAGGAAATCTTGATATATTCTAAAACTTTAACAATTCTTAAACTAACTTAAAAAACATCATACAAACCTTTTACATAGCAACAAAAACTATAGAGACAGTATAGGAAAAAACAAATAGAAATTAACCCGGAAAGATAAGTAAAATAAAAAAAAAAACAACATCTTGTGTATTGAGATATCTTTTGTTTTTGTATTTGAAACTGCGTTTAAGTGAATTTTAAAAGTGTGTTTACCTTCAAAAAACATTAAACTGTTTTTTTTTATGTTTTCTAATAGTTTTGATGTGCTGATGTCAAAAAAATAATAATCTAAAAAATATATTCAAGCAAAAACACTTTTGAAATATACCTTACACTACAACATCAAATTCTCTCTTAATATAAAGGCCTTCTCAATTTTTGTTGGTGTTGGTGGGCTAACTCTTATAGAGAATATGACATTTAGAATGTTTTGATAAAATTCCAATTGCTCTACTAATCACGTTATTTTATTTCTTAAACTTCATTATTATCTTGTTTGTTGGTATTCATTTTTGGAACTCTATATAAATAAAAAATAGGAAAAGAGAAAATAAAAAAAATATAGGAAGAAAAACAAATATTAGTGAGAAGAGTATACCATAACACCCAAGAAATTATCGAAGACTAATTAAGAAAGATCAAATATACAAGATTGAAAAATTCAACAGTGTATTTTTTACTAATGAAGGCCCTTTTAGTAAAGGAAATTCAATTTGAGAAGAAAAATTCAAAATTAGATGTTTAAGTACTCAATTATAATTTTTCAAGGTTTATTTGAATTTATTGAGGGCTTAAATATAAAAAACATTTATTTTTAAAGTCAATTTAGGCTTTAATCGGAAGAAATTGAAGTTTGTGGATTGAATTGCAATTTTAAGAAGTTAATTTGGTCAAATTGTTTTTAAATGCTTTTTAAAAGTGTTTTATAGTAATTTTGATGCACTAGTATTAAAAATAAATAAAAAACTAAAAAACATTTGTTTTGATGTATTTTTAAAAAAAAACTATTTTAAAAAAATACTCTGCACCATAATTCTAAATACCCCCTTAATAGAATAGTGTTTTAGATGTTAACTAAAATATGAAGAATTTTAGAAATACATTTAAATTCTTCATTCTCATGTCATAATGATTTATTGGATTAAAATTTGTGTATTTCGATCTCAGTAACACTTACCAAATACATTCTCCAACTCTTTTTTTCTTGTTTGTTTCCTTTTAGTGAATACTTTCTGGTTTTATCATAAGAGATTATTTGAATTAAGAAAGAAACTAGAGATTGTGACTTTTAAAAATATATAGGAAATCTTGATATATTCTAAAAATTTAACAATTCTTAAACTAATTTAAAAAACATCATACTAACAACAAAAAACAGTATAGGAAAAAACAAATAGAAATTAACCTGCAGGAAAGATAAGTAAAATAAAAAAACAACATTGGAAATAATGAAAAATTATAAAATAACATCTTGTGTATTTAGATATCTTTTGTTTTTGTATTTAAAACCGCGTTTAAGTGAATTTTAAAAGTGTGTTTACCTTGAAAAAAATATTAAACTGTTTTTTTTAATGTTTTCTGATAATTTTGAAATGCTGATGTCAAAAAAATAATAATCTAAAAAATATATTCAAGCAAAAATACTTTTGAAATGTACCTTACACTACAACATCAAATTCTCTCTTAATATAAAGGCCTTCTCAATTTTAGTTGGTGTTGGTGGGTTAACTCTTATAGAGAATATAACATTTAGAATGTTTTGATAAAATTCCAATTACTCTACTAATCATGTTATTTTATTTCTTAAACTTCATTATTATCTTGTTTGTTGTTATTCATTTTTGGAACTCTATATAAACAAAAAAACAGGAAAAGAGAAAATAAAAAAAATGTACGAAGAAAAAAAAATATTATTGAGAAAACTGTACCAGAACACCCAGGAAATTGTCGAATACTAATTAAGGAAAATCAAATATGTAAGATTGAAAAATTCAACAGTGTATTTTTGACTAATGAATGTCCTTTTAGTAAAGAAGATGCAATTTTAGAAGAAAAATTCAAAATTAGATGTTCAAGTACTCAATTATAATTTTTCAATGTTTATTTGAATTTATTGAGGGCTTAACTATAAGAAAAATTGATTTTTAAAGTCAATTTAGGTTTTAATCGGAAGAAATTAAAGTTTTTGGGTCGAATTGCAATTTTAAGGAGTTAATTTGATCAAATCAAGGGCTTCATTACATAATTATTGAAGTTTGATGGGAAATTAGGAACTTGATTGAAGAAATCCAAAATCAAGAACCAAACTGAAAAGGATGCATGAATATAGGGACTGGAATTAACTAAATCATGAACCAAATTGAAGAAATTGAAAGTTTGTTGGTCAATTAAGGGTCGAAATATAAAAAATTCAAAACTAAGTATCAAAATAAAAAAAAAGCCAACTTAGAGGCTGATAATTGATTTTATCAGGGGTGAAATTGTATGAAATTAAAAGTTTGAAGATGATTATGGGTGAGATTAAAAGATATTGGAAGAATAGGGACTCAATTGAAATTTGTCAATCTCAAATTAAAAACCTTAAACGACGCATGGTTCAGACTTAAAGAATAGAAGGTGAGTGACATGTTGATGGGTTGATTGACCTCTATTTTTGATAGTTCTGGTTTATCGAGTTAACAACTTCAAACGTATGAATGTGGAGCTATAACCTTCAAATTGAGCAAGGTTGGATTCAAATAAAATATGTGCATGCCCTCTACCAACTTCAGGTGGTTTCAAGCGACAATAATATTAGAATTGCTCTGATGGGGCCTCAAAAGTGGTGTTTAAATGATTTTTAATCCTAGGGCTTCAGTTTTGAACTGAAACCGATTTTGATCAAATCATGATGATTCATTGATAATCGAAGTGAATGGATGCTAGATTATTGATCATTGCATGATTTCTAAAATGTATGTGCCTTTGGTTTGTCCATATCTGGTCTGGTTTAAGAGCCACATTGTTAGGTGTACGCTGAATGTTCTTTATTTGTTTTTTGTGTTCTTCTTAAGAATATTGCCTTAACTACACGTTTTGACTTGTTTTGTTTCATTTATTTGCCCAAAACCCTTCATTATACATGATTAACCAATAATCTAGTGTTTATTTTCATAAATAACACGATTTCAATGGTTTTTAATCCTAGAGTTTTGGTTTTGAACCGAAACATATTTTGACAAAATTGTGATGTTTGAGTGAAAATTAAAGTGATTGAATGCTAAATTATTGATTATTGCATGATTTTCAACATGCATGTGTCCTTGTTTTGACCAAATCCGGTTTGATATGTGACCCACGTTGCTGGATGCATGTTTGGTGTTCTTTATTTTCTGAGTGTTTGGTTTGTTTTGTTTATGAATTTTTGAGTTTTTGTGTTTTTCTGGGTGTTTAATCTATTTTTTTACTCTGGTTTTGTTTTTGGGTTATTTTCGGGTCAAACTAAGATTTTTGGGTCGGTTTATGGTCGAATAAAAAATTTAAAGTAATTTGGTCGGGTCAACCTAGTCAAAAAAATTCTGGGTCAAAGGTTTTAATACTCTGTTTGGTGTGCGTTTATTTTGGGTAGTTTTATTATAAGAAAAAAAATGAGTTTTTACTAAATAAAATCTAAAAATAATAAAAAAAATAAAAAAATATTTTTTCTTGCATATGGCCAAAACAATCCTAAAGTTATTTGAGCTTTTTTTTTCAAAGAAAATTTAAAATATTTTTGCATGTTTTAAAAAGAAATTGCATAGATTTTACAACAAGTTTGTAAAATTCAAATGATTGTGGCCTATATTTAAAAAATATTAAAAAAATCATTTTTGAAAAGAAAATATTATTCACTTTTAATATAAGGATAAGAAACCTAAAAGGGGTTAATATCCAAAATATTATTAGGGATAATAAATATTAGTCATTTTTAATATAATGATAAAAAAATTTAAAGGGGATTAATATCCAAAATATTATTATGAATAATAAATATTATTCACTTTTAATATAAGGATAAAAAAACATTAAAGTGGTTGATATCTAAAATATTATTAGGAATAATATTTTTACTACTCACTTTAATATAAAGATAAAAAAACCCGTATGAAGTTAATATCCAAAATATTATTGTAAATAATACAACTTATTCACTTATAATATAAGGATAAAATCCACAAGGAATTTCATCTGAAATATAATTTGGAATAATGTTGTAGTTAGAATTCCAATTTTACCCTAAAAGAAGCCTCAACGATAATTGATAATATTTCACCTTTCCAAACTGAGTTCTTGACCTAGAAAATCAGGGTTTATTCATCGTAACATACTCATCATAGCAGGCCAATAGAAATAGACATTATCAGACCATAATAAATAATAAAATAACAATGTAAATTATCTTAGATAAGACGTACTAAAAGTGTTAATATTTTTTCTTTATAAAATCAATTCTTTGTCTCGAATTATAAAAAAAATTAATTAAGATTTTTAATGGCTATAATATTATATAACCACTCTTCCATTAATTAAAAAAAAAAAAAAATTTCTAAACCTCGTCGTCTAGAAAAGATCGCCATAACAACACCACCCGTGAGTGATTAAAGGGTGCGACATTATCTATGAATATATTCCTTATGCTGCGGCTCATCCAATTAAAAAAATATGAATAATAACAATCTAGGTGGTGATACAGTAATAAAAACTTGGGATCAAGATATTTGTTTTTTTTATGATTTTAGGTTCGAGTCTTGTGATTGCTCATATGATGGTCACTTGAGGTTTACATGATCGTTAATTTCAGGACCTGTTAGATTAGTCAAGATGTACACAAACTGACCCGAACACCCATATTAAACTAAAAAAAAAAAGTGAATAAGACTGGGACTTGATCTAAATGACACGGACCTCACAATCAATCAATAGCAGGCGTGTTCATCTTTTTCTCTAGAATTTGTTTGTAGCATGATGAATGTTCACCGGCAGAGTCAATCTTGTATCGTTTTGATCTTGTTTGCGTAAGTAGGGACGTCATTCTTTTCCAGTGTGTTGGTCCACATCTTCATGCGTTTGTCCTCTTACAATTATGAGATTATTGCTAGCAGTTCAGGATTTTTAGTGCGCATGATTGATTGATTGCAGCCGATCAATCTTTTTGTTTGGTTCGATTTATTACAGGTATCGAACTTTCTTCTTTTCACATTGCCTTATGTCGACTGCTGATTCCAGAAATTGCTCACACACGTTAGATTGTGGGTTCGGTCAATAATTCATGATGTTCTGTAGCATATCTAAAAAAAAATTTGTTTTTTTTTCTGTTTTTAAATTATATTTATATGTTTACGTTAAAAATAAATTTTGAAAATAAAAAAAAATATTATTTTTCTAAGAATAAGAGAACATGTCTCACTTGTTTCACAATAACTAAATATTATTTTTATCGGTGAAAGAACAAGTTGCTCAATAATAAAAGAAACTGGCTAAAAAATAAAATATAAAAATTACAAGTTACACATGTAGTCTTTGTTTTATTTCTTTAAATTAAATAAATAATTTTTTTTTCATTCTCTTAATTTCTATTAATTCAAGACTTCCGAGGAATATTTTACAGTTTTGAGTAGTCCTTTTTAGTATTTAATATCTTTAATTACTAATTAATATTGTTAAAAATGGACCACTTTTCTTCTTGTATAGCTTACATCAATCTGTTCTTCAAGAACATGCAGAGAACACATCTCCAATCAGACAATGCTCGGCACTCTATCCACACATGAGTTCACGGGTTAATTGTCGTTTCTTAATTTCCTATACTTTTTTTTGAAGATTCTTTTGGTATTTATTTCTGTAAATTAATTTATGGAAATAAAAAAAATTCCTTTTCACATATATGAAAAAAAAGCACATATGAAAATAAAACAATTCCCACATCCATTTTTTTTTATATATATATTTTGTAACGAAGACGATGGCTCTTTCGAACAGGCAGGTTCAGCAATGCGACAAAAGATATAACACATCACATGCATAGATAGCTAGAAGGGGTCCTTTTTTGTGGATCGATCCCGAATCTAATATTACTGGCCTGACCATCGCTCATCTTCGTCCTATCTCTGGCACTGAACCATTATATATATGGCTATTAATTGGGACCTTGCCTCTGTACATGAAACACGAAATGGAAATGGAGCTGGAAAGTAATAGCAACAAGGTTGGCAATGGGAAAGGGAAAGAGGAGGAGGAGGAGGAGGAGGAGGAGAAAGAAGATAGCAAGAGGAGGAAGCTTGGAGGCATCAAAACAATGCCATTCATCCTGTGTGAGTTAGCATTATTCAAGAGCTTAGAGTAAATATTTTTTCTCTCTTAATTCAAACTCCCTAGGAATTTCACTACAATTTCATGTCCGCATAACATTTATTTATAATTGATTTCAGTTTAACTGTGAATGCAGCACCTAATCTCAAGACCTGAATCATCTTTAATTTATTTATAATTAATTAAGGATGATTCTGACTGTTTTCAAGTCGTCCTGTAGTTTACATTTCTCTGTCGTCTAAACTACTCAGATAGAGAAATGGAAATCTACAGTGAGAAAATATTAAAAGTAGTCACTAACTAGCTAGTGAAACTTCCCAGATACTCAGAATCTCTTCACCAGATTCACACGCATGTGATTTAATTACTTGATTGAGTTCTAAATATTAAATAATGTGCAATTAATTAAGTATGATATTTATTAAAATAATATTCTCGAATCAACTTTCACAAACTAATCCATCTAGTTAGTAGATAGATCATTCATAGTAAAATTAAAGAATTTATGAGAATTTTATACATTATAATCCATGACATAAGGGGATTCTTAGAAAAATAATTAGCCAAGTACTGTATAAATTTATACTGAATTGACGAGTTATTAACACTAATCCATTCTTTTTTTTTCCCCTTCCAATTTTGATACAGCAAATGAAATATGCGACAAGTTTGCTGCAGCTGGTTTCCAAGCCAACATGATAACATACCTGACCCAGCAGCTGAACTTGCCTCTGGTTAAAGCCTCTAACACACTCACCAACTTTGGTGGGATGGGTAGCTTTACGCCACTCATCGGTGCTTTGATTGCCGATTCCTATGCCGGCCGGTATTGGACCATCATCGGTGGTTCCATTATTTACGAATTGGTAACTTCCTCACACCCTTTGTGTTTGAGCCAACGATGATATATTTAGTTACACATCCATATTGTTGAATATTCCACTTAAGTTTTAAACTAAAGAAAGAGGTGTTCATTTATATATGTAAAGTACTTTTATACTCAAATATAATAATATTTTAATATATCAATATTATGCTGAATTGCTGATATTCACATTCTCTATCTATTATCCTATAATTTAGATTTTAAATTAAAAGTAGTATTAGTTATAGTTGTCAGATTTAGTAAGGGACTTAATATAGAAAAGGGTGTTTTTATTACGGTGTTTCTCGTAACTTTTGCTTTTTGATGTTTTTTGCTTTTAATTTTTATTAATTAAAATGAGGTGGTAAAATTTAAATTTATAATATTAAAGAACTTTAATATTATATTAAAGGAATAATTTAACCCAATTACTTAAATTATTAAATGAAAGATATAATTTATATTATTTTTTAATATTTTTTAAAGTTTTTTTAGTTTGAAAAAAAATACTAAATTAATTTGTTTTAGTAATTTCTAATTATTTTAATGTAATGATGTAAAATTTAAAATAAAAATCTAAAAAAATTATTTTAATATTTTTTTAAAAAAATTATTTTACAAAACAGCTTACACCACAATATCAAACCCTCCTTAAATTAATAAGTCATCACAGCAAATTATGGTTTACTGAGTAAAATTCTCTAGTGTTGATCTTATTAAGTTTGGATCAAGTTTGATTAAATTCGATTCCATTGAGTCAACCATATATATTTAATTAAATGAATATTCTTTTAGATTCAAATTAAAACCTAGTTCGGGGCATACTTCTGATTGACGATTCTTCAATTCAATCTTTTAAGTCAAGTTGGGTTTAATAGGTCAAGTATCTTAATAATGGCCCCATAAATTCCTCACAAGTCAAAATGCTCGAACCTCAATGCTCCAACTTCCAGGACTTCAACTGGAGATTAGTTCAAGTCCTGTACCATTTAGACCAAAGTGATCTTATTGGTGATCTAATGCTGGGAGATGTGAAATAATTAAATTTGTTCAGACCAACGTACGTAGTTATGAACAAAGATATATATATATATATATATAAATTTGTTCAGACCAACGTACGTAGTTATGAACAAAGATATATATATATATATATATATATATATATATATATATACTCATTGTTATATATCATTTTTGGTGTATAAAATAAGATATTACGGTGGGTCAAATATTTGGACTTAACTATTTTCTAGAGTCAACTATAGTCAAGTGAAAAAAACCATCAACTTGCCAGAATATTAAATATTAATTTAACATGAAAATGGATTGAAAAATCTCCACATGACAAGTTTTTTATTTTATACTTGGGCCACAGGGAATGATCAGCCTAACATTGTCAGCAGTGCTCCCATCACTGAGGCCACCTCCATGTCCATCTCAAGTGAACTGCAAAGAAGCCTCAAATTCTCAGCTATGGATCCTTTATATGTCGTTAATCCTCACTTCCATAGGCTCTGGTGGCATTAAGCCTTGTGTTGTAACCTTTGCTGCAGACCAATTCGACATGACCAAATCAGCTGTTGGGTCACGCAGCTGGAACTTCTTCAATTGGTACTATTTTTGCATGGGAATGGCGACATTAACAGCTTTGACTGTTGTTGTTTATATTCAAGACAACGTGGGTTGGGGCTGGGGTCTCGGAATCCCAGCTATCGGCATGGCTCTATCCATTGTATCCTTTATATTTGGTTCTTCACTTTATAATAAATTAAAACCAGAAGGCAGCCCTTTGGTTAGATTGTCTCAGGTCGTCGTTGCTGCTGCGAAGAAGAGGAAAGAAGTGATGCCACTAGACCCTGGTATGTTGTACCAAAATAAAGAGCTCGATGCTGCTATTTCTGTCAACGGAAGGCTTTTACACTCCGATCAATTCAAGTAAGCAATGCTGACAGGATCCTCTTAAATAATGTACTTTGTTTCTATTTGATGGTCGAGTGGTATCTCGGGCTAATTTGGCATCCTGAAACTGTAATTATTAAACTTGTCTATAGATTGACCTACCAAATCTTAACTTAGAGCTGGTTTTCAAGCTGGATTTTAATTTAAACTGGTTTTGATAATAACTTGGTCATATTTAGATGATATGATGGGTTGATCCACAATTTTAATTGACCGGCTGAGTTAAAATCAAAGATTTTTTTTTTAAATAATAATATTATTTTAATAAAAAAATAAACCACGTTAACCCCGGCAACTTGATGATCCAAGCCCTTCACTGGAATAGACTGTAGGCCGGGTCTAACTACGAGGGAGACTAAGAGCCAAATAATTAAATGTGTTGCATATGTGTTGGCAGGTGGTTTGACAAAGCTGCAATAGTAACAAATGAAGATGCAAAGGATTCAAAGTCACCAAATCTATGGAGGATTGCCACTGTCCACCGAATCGAGGAGCTAAAATGCATCGTCAGAATGCTGCCCATTTGGTCAGCAGGAATCCTACTTGTAACAGCTTCCTCACATCTCCATAGCTTTGTTGTTCAACAAGCTCGGTCTATGGACCGTCACCTGTCGCACTCCTTTGAAATCCCACCAGCTAGTTTATCCGTCTTCAGCATCCTAACAATGCTCATAGGACTTGTCTTATACGAACGCCTATTCGTTCCCTTTGCTCGTCGCTTTACGGGAAACCCTTCAGGCATCACTTGCCTGCAAAGAATGGGCGTAGGATTCTTTATTAACATAATTGCAACTATCGTTTCAGCATTAGTTGAGGTCAAAAGAAAACAAGTCGCTGCTCTTCACAACCTATTGGATGCTCCTCAAGCCATTATCCCAATAAGTGTGTTTTGGTTACTTCCTCAATATATTCTCCATGGAATAGCAGATGTTTTCATGTCTGTAGGGCACATGGAATTCCTCTATGACCAATCACCAGAAACCATGAGAAGCACGGCCGCCGCACTCAATAGTCTAGAAGTTTCCATGGGGAACTACATAGGTACACTCGTTGTGTCCCTTGTTCACAAGTATACTGGCCAGAAAAATAATTGGTTGCCTGATAGGAACCTTAATAGGGGAAAATTGGATTACTATTATTGGCTTGTAACGGGGATCCAAGTTATAAATCTTGTGTATTATGTAATTTGTGCTTGGTTTTACACTTACAAACCCTTAGAGGAGGTCAAGGAAGAAGAAGATGATGTTCCAGCAGAAGATGAAATTCAAGACAAGCGGTTGAATTATGCTGAAGGGAATGGAGAGGTAGAACTTCGTAGGAATGTGATAGTATAGAATTTATCTAGGAGATTAAAACTAGCCATGTGAATTCTGTGCTTAAATTATAATGTTAAAATAAACTGTATTAAAAAATTAATAATATAAATTATATTTTTAAGTTTCATCTATCAATATAAGCTTTTAATTAAAATTAATTTTTTAGACAAACCGAGATTTTATACACATTTCTTATTTCTTTCTTGTTTTTTTATTCTTTTTTTCTAAAATGAAGTTAAAATTATAAATTTTATGAAAAATAAGGATGAAAATATTCAAAGAATTTTCCCTTCTTGGTCTTGAGTCTTAACTCTAGTAGGGCAAATATCATGCTCCTGTAGGGTCATTTGATTGGGGTTTCAGGACAATAACAAAGCTGATGAAGAGAATCAAGAGGACATTAGATCGAGTAGATAACAAGAGACAGGAACCTGGAGGCATCCCCATTAATTTGTCCTCTTAGAGCTCATATCTGTTTTTACTTGTCATCTTTTTGTTTCAATTGTTAGTAAAAAGAATGGCATGATATATCTGATGGCTTAATTGTTTTGCAATTCTGGGTTTGTGCTGTACGAAATACGAATTCTATTCATCACCAATTGTTTCTAGAACGATTAAGCTATTATGGTGTCGCACCCGACATTTCGGCGGCCCACAAAATAATATCTCGAATATGAAAAAAGAACAGATTTCTGGCATCTTGTTCTTTTAGGGGAAAACAGTCTTGTTTAAGGAGTCGCCACCTAGTATTATGGTCACTAGAAACCCTAACTGGTTAACAGAGATTTTATGGTACGGGATTGGTTACGTAAAAGGAAAGATATCACGTAAAATAAACTGATCATCTCCTTTTCCAACATGGGAGGGTTAACTTGTACAGCTACCTCACCCCATCTTCGAGCATATTCTCTTATGGACTCCTTATTGTTCTTCTCTATAGCTTGCAAGCTTAACCGATCAGGGTCCACGTCTATATTAAACTTATATTGCCTCATGAAGGCATCAACTAAGTTTTTCCATTTTTTAACCTTGGTATTGTCCAACCGCATATACCAAGTGAGGGCAACGCCACTTAAACTGTCTTGAAAGAAATGAATCAGCAGTTTCTCATCATCAACTACCTCAGCCATTTTGTTGCAGTATGCCTTGAGATGAGTTATAGGGGATTGGGTTCCCGTATATTTAATAAATTTCGGCACCCTAAACTTCTTAGGAATGACTACGTTAGGCACCAAACACATATTGACAGCTTTCACCAGGTCACACAAATGGTTTCACTCAACTGCCCTTATCCTCTCTTCTAAGGCAGTCCATTTTTCCAAACCCTCTTCTTTCACCATCTTGCCCTTTTGAGATTCTTTCTCGGTAGAATCAATGGTAAACGACATTCTCATGGGGTATGCTGGTTGAAAATGCATGGCTTGTTGAAATTCAGATGACACCCTATTTGCCTCCAGATTTTGTGGATCAAAATGAGTCACATGCATATCTTCAGGCTGAGCTATAAGTGTGGCTTTTCCAGATTTATCTCTCAAGGCTTGCTCGAGTAGACTAGTAAGCCTTGCGACTTCTTCTTTAAGATTGTCCACCTCTTTTTGATGTTGGGCTTCCAACTGGGCTTTTTCTTTGTTTTCCATTTGTCCTTTTTTTTGAACGAGTGTTATAGATAGGTTTCAATGGGGAACCTTATATTTCAACCTGCTAAATGTAAATCATGCAATCTATGCAAAAATGTTGAAATAAATAAATAAATAAATGCGTATGAAATGCAAACTTGCCCTTCACGGGGTGACAACCTAGTAGGAAGATCCTAATTGTTGAGTGCATCAAGGGGTTGGTCATTATCTACTTTCAAAAGGTCTCTCGCATGCTCAGTGATCGTCCATGAAAGGTCGATATGAGGCTTACAAGTAGTGTGAAGATAGAGGCCCTGAGTAATATCAGTTTGGCATATCAACAACTTCCAAGTAAACAATCAAGCGAGAGTTGGATGGTTTCACGAGTCTTACCCAGGCTAAAGCCATTGGGGTACCGTTACTCCCCCACTTATCCTAGTTTGTAAAGTATGTGCTTCCAAAGTGATGCATGACAACATAAATAAGGATGCATGCTAAAGCAGTAAATGCAGGAAAAATAAACAAATAAACACAACAACAACAAAATTAGCAATAATAAGACAAAAGACAAAGCTTAATCCTAGATCCCCAGTGGAGTCGCCATCCTGTCGCACCCGACATCTCGGCGGCCCACAAAATAATATCTCGAATATGGAAAAAGAACAGATTTCTGGCATCTTGTTCTTTTAGGGGAAAACAGTCTTGTTTAAGGAGTCGCCACCTAGTATTATGGTCACTAGGAACCCTAACTGGTTAACAGAGATTCTATGGTACGGGATTGGTTACGTAAAAGGGAAGATATTATCACCCCTTAAACGTTCTGCCTGCGGCAGACTGCATTGCTGGTTTTGTCTTAAATTGCTAAATGTTTATTAGTTTATGCTATGATAATTTGCTTATAATATTCCTGACTCTGACGCCAGTGAATATTCACATAAAATAAATTTATTATTTTTTTTACGCATGCATAAATTTTTTTTTTATTTTCTAGCTAAACAAAATAAAATACAATGAATAAAAATAATATAAATTTAAACCGGTATTTTTATTCCCAACTCTGGCGTCAGGGAATAAACCAATAAATTTATATTATTTTTATTTATGCATACACATTTTTTTTATTATTTTATTATTTTTTCTATTTATTAATTTTTTTTTTATTTTTTGGGGCTGGGCCCAGCTCAGCCCACATGGGCTGGGCTAGACCCAGCCAGCCCGGCCCGGTCACTGGCCCAAGCTAGTGACCTGGCCGAGCAAAAGCAACACGCGTGCGACAAGCCACGCGTGTTGCTGCGCTGTGCAAGTGAATTAAAATTCACTTGCATAGTATGCTGCTAATAAGTTGAAACCGAATGAAAGGCAGTGGAAGCGGCTTACCTTGGTTGGCCAAAGGCGACGAAGACGATGACAAAATTGAAACCGAACGAAAGACAGAGGAGGCGGCGTACCTTGGTTGGCCGAAGGCGACGAAGACGATGACAGAGCTCCTTCTGTGTGATTGAACCACGCTTGGCAGGGCACCCTTTTCACCTTTCCTTGCGTTCTTCTCTCTGTGATTTGCGTTTCCTTTGCTTCTGGTTATCTAGCCTATTATCCCGGTTTCTTGAGACGAAGGAACAAAGACGATGGCAACGCTGGGGTTTTTTTTTTATTTGCAGGAGGCGATCAAGAAGACAGTGATGTTAATGTTGGTATTCTGGGTTTGTTGCTTGCTTTTGTCTCTGTTTTTACTCTGTATACTGTTTCCTTTATCTCTGTTTTATGGGTTTCTTTTATTCTGCCTCTCCTGGTTTTTTCGTTCTCTTCCCCAGTTTTTCTTTGTTCGACTCTGTCTTTGCCTTCTTCCCTGTTCTTGGTCCCCCCCTTTCGTCGGTTCACTCCTCTCTCCTTTTATAAGGCCAGAACCGGTGGTAACGGCCGCCTTCAATGAGTAAGCGTTGCTGCCAACGGATAAAACGCCTCTGCCTTTAATGGCAGAGCCGTTGCAGAGGAAGAAGACGGTGAACAGTCGCTCAAAATGACCCCGTTTTCTAGCTCTAAAGGCTGCTTTCAATTTGGTCCCTGGATTCTTATAATTTTGCAATCAAGCCCCTGGTTAAAACGTAATTGGATCCTTGCATTTCCGCGCCATTTTCAAACTGGTCCTTGGGTTTTAATGTTTGCAAATTGGACCTCAATTAAACCCCAAACTTTGATATTTTTTCAATTAAGTCCCTGATTTCATTAATTAAATTAATTTCAAGCTTAATTAAGTCTCAAAACTTATCAATTTCTCC
>Ga0325403_1003129_pt1 | contig 14960 bp, 12 predicted proteins | sample PopdelMetagenome_19_FD_205665 | JGI IMG/M metagenome (GOLD analysis project Ga0325403, IMG submission 205665) | Populus deltoides microbial communities from Bellville, Georgia, United States - Xylem-PdKOR-R4 | ecosystem: Host-associated > Plants > Phyllosphere > Stem > Wood/Secondary xylem...
AACACTCCCTTAAAAAATCTTACTTGCTTTGCTCCTGGATCAGATCATCCGACTGAGCATTAGGCTTATCCAACAATATTGATGGAGCTTGTCATATTCTTTTAGCTTTACGGTCGGATCCCTCGAACCAAATTTTGCATATCAGAGATAAATTCACCTCTCTAGTTCAGTCAAGCATATCAAGGCTTGTCATATTTACACCTGTTATTTCTCCGTTGGACCCGGTTTAGTTTTTGTTTTACGTCTACCTTTAAATTTTGTTTATTTCAGCTGTTATTTACTTACTGTTGCTTGAAATCTCAATCCACGTAGAGAAGAGGGAGAGAATTTGATCTTCCTCTTTTACCAAGTACGTGTTTTAAAAAGAAACTCTTGGCAATAAAATGTCCGAATGAACACGATGCTTATGAAAGAAGAAAAGGCAGAAACCAGATTGGTAGCATGGCATGGATACAGAGAACTGTCGCGTTAGCAGTGATTCATTTCTTCCCATCAGCTGTCCAACTTTATATTTGAGGGATTATATAATGTTTTAACCGAGTCGCCACACATAAAATCAAATGCTAAAGCTGTGAACCAAACGAAGAAAAAGAAGAGAACTCTTAGCTCGATTACAAGAGAACTCATGTTTACTCTCCAACGTCAAATAGTTATTCACATTTCCACCCAATTCATGTATTTACAAAGTCGAGCAATTGAACAGCAGGCTCCAAGTTTGTTGAAAAGAAAATAAGATTCGAGGTAAAAACTTTGCAACTCAAAGTCGCATATCAGGAGAAACATGCAACTGTCAGAAGTTTCTGTTAGCCCAACATTGCTCACTTCAATGCAATGAGACTCTGTTACCTTTAAAAACTCGCAACACATCCGAGAAATGTCATTGGTGCTTCCTTTGGTAAAGCGAATAACCAACAAGGGCAGACATCAGAAAAGTCCATAGCACCTGCACAGTGAATGCATTAACCAGTGATGTAGGGATACTATGCAGTTGGAACAGCATCGCATTTCTTTTTTACCAGATGGCATAGAGACCATCCAGTTCCAATTCCAAAGATATAAACCAGTGAAACAATACAAGGTTGCTTTTTCTCTCCAAAAAGAAAGAAGAAAAAACAATACAAAAAAGAAAATGAAATAGGGAACATCCCGCTTGAATGCCAATTCCATCGTTGCAAAATATGGTAAGAGATTTGGAGTTACTAACATGGTCCATAGTTGCCATTTTCAAAAAATCAATTTCATTGGAAAAGCAGGCATTTAAGGTTCCAAAAAGAGTGTAAATTTGAATAAAAATCCAAATGAAGTCAACATGGACACATGGATTACTAAAAGAATTTAGGTACCGTGTTGATAGCATGCCATCTTTCCAGCCTTTTGATTCTAGCCTGCATGTCCTCAATTACCCCTTCTAAAGGAGCAGCGTCCCTACCTGGAGAGGATTCTGAAGCTGAGCTGCTTCCCTGTCATTTTGGCCATGGTAATATAAAAACAGTGAACTCCTCAGCGGCTCAACCTTGAATATATATTAAAAGGTTATTTCTCAAATAATGGTTAGTTCTTTTGGACTTAACAGATAACCTATCGAATCAGAATCAGGAAAAAGAAGGGGTGGGGGGCATGAGCAGCGGGCCGGGCAAGGGATTATAAGGTGCCCCGTGATGATCAAACAGTAAGTTTGTCTCTCATTGACCAGTTTGTTAACTGGAAAGATGTCCTGGCCCTCTATCAATACATGCTGCCTATTTCAACATAGAAGACTGAACAGGACTGATATCTTACACTAATTTTCCCTCAAGTAAAATCAAATGTCACAACCAGATGGCTGCTATCCCATTCAATAATAGTAAAATACCTGAGATTGTATAAATTCAACAAGTTCCTGCAACCTTGCAGCTTGTTGAGCATGAATTCCACTGTAACTTCTTTGCATTGCTGGTAATCTTTCCAAAATGATCTGCAGATAACTCTGAAAGTACAACAAAAGAGCCAATCCAAATAATGAGGCCGAAGAAGTCCCAGGGCTGAAGATAAAACTATACACGCAGAACTGAAGGCAAAACCTTAGTTGTATATGAACCATCCAGTTTAAGTGTTGAACCAGCTGCAGCCACAGCTTCCTTATTAACCCCTTTGATCTGTAAGTAAGGACTAGGGGTGTCTTGCAGATGATCAACCTCAATGAGAATCTACAAATCAGAATAAAAAATGAAACTCATTCAGAAAGCCACGCATATGAGAAGCTTATATACAGGAAACAGAAGACAAGAAGCATGGAATACATGAAAACCTGGCATCATCAAGCATTAGTGCTTAAGGTTATGGAAATAATCATCAGGCACTGATGATGGTTTAATTATCTTGGACCATGAAGACCTGGGTCGTGCTTCTTAATTTAATTAATCAATATCCATGGTTAGTACTTAATATGAAATTTCCTTTAGGACAATTTTAAGATAAGCTACAGCTCAACTGATAAAAAAAAAGCCCAAAAACTATAGAATAAGTTGACAAATTTAATTACAAAAACAGAACCGAGGACTGTACACAATTTGGAAGATTGGACGTATAAATTACAAGAGAAATCCAGTGATATTATACCTTTCCATCTTGGTAGATATATGCAGATGCTTCAATGCATGCTACAGCTTGATACCTGATATTGCATGATAACAGAAAATACATCAATGAATTGTAAAATCCATCAGTTGTTCAGCTGTAAAGCATTAAAAGGAAGAACACTAGAATGCTTAAAACAAGCAGAAAATGCTATATACTGCCCATCAAAAGTAAATGATACGTTTGTATTTTCCAAAATAATGACATAATAAACGCTAGAAAAACAGTTGTTTGTTTGTTTACAGCAGTTAAATTTATGTAACTGCCTAAAAGAAACAAATTGTTCTTCACTGATATCCAGAAGATGGAAGGATTGTTCACATGCTGTGATACAAAAGCACGAGGATGGAATAGTGTCCACTTAATCAAGGGTTTTGAGCATGTCAACTCCTCAATTATAAAAACAACGGGACTCAACAAGATAGATATATACACATGCTATAGCATTTAAATTGTCTTAACTAGGAATAAAAATGTGAACATAAGCTCATATGAAAAGAAAAGCAAAACTATACACATGGTCTTACCCAAGGTTAAGAAGGCCAGCGACCGTGCTGGTGCTGATATCAAAATCCACTTTTGGTTGAATAATGAAATTCCCTTCTCTTATAGGCTATTGTTGAAAACATTAGAAAATAAAAATCAAGCATTCACTAGAAATTGAAGATAGAAAATACATTATAAATTGACAAGGAAACATGTCATATAACTCCAATACATTATATACGAACCTCTCGTATCAACAATGCAAATCTACCCTCACAGATTCTGAATCGTATGCAGTCGCTCTCTGCCAGCTGCCCATTTGTAGGAAGTCCAGGTAGCCTTAAATATATATCAATGAAATTCTGAACAAAACTGCACAACTTCACAGGATCTAAGATTTTCAAAATATCTTGAGAAGCCACCTGTTATTGATCACAAACAATAAAAGTAGATCAGACACAAACCACGGTACATAATCTTCCACCAAATCATGAAAGTGCACTTACTTGCTTATTACTCTTCAAAACAAACAAAGAACTCTCAGGGGAAAGAACAGGATCAAAGTCATTTCGAATTTTGAGCTGCGACAATATAAGAATATTGAAAAACCTCCAAGTTAAACTTGCAAATAGAATATCAGTCCTCAGAAATGCACTGTAACAGAACATCAATATTTTCAAGAAACATGAAGGGACATGTATCATTACTAACTACAGTTTGTATGTTTCCAACATAAAAGATGTAGACAAATGAGTATGAAAGTGCACCAGTATAAATGTGAAAAATCAAGAATGGAATTCTTCTCCTGAAAGATCTGAAAAAAAGGCATTTCAGAGGTTCTATGCAATCCATTTTGATGATGACTTGAACTTCTATTAACATATTGACAATGATAATTTTGATCTTTGGTTGATCGAAAAATATGTGATTAATGGCATTCAATTTTTAATGTGACAAAGTGACCTTATTCTTTTTTCTTGGGCATTCAAGGAACTTAACCTTTTCTACTAAATGTTATAGATATTTCCAGAACTTTTCAAGACGATGTCTCAATAAAAGAAGGCTTATCTCAGTAGCACATACATGTGTCTCTGTGGGAAGATAAACTATTGACAAGACCAATGTTTAAAACATGGAAAACATTGAAATACCTTTCACAGTAAAACATAAAGAACAATAAGAAGATCAGACAGTAGGGGTCTACTAACATGTGCATGAACAAGATGCGGCTCAATATGCTGCTGAAAAATTGGAAACACTGTCATCATGATCTCATTTTGGGACATAAAACAACCCACTCTACTTTTATCCCTTTGAACTCGAGAAATAAGATGTGAATGCACACCACCAACCTGTTTTCACAAAAGATGAAGTTACTTCACAACAAAATTTTCTCATCATCAATAGAAAATGTCTTTAGAAATCAGAACATCCACGCACACTCTCTCTGAAAATAAAGCCTAAAAAAAGGGAGTGCAAATTCATCTTACAACAGCAATCCACAGGTCAAGTGATTTTCGGATTTCAGGATGCAGAGCATACACCCCTTCAAAAATGATCTGGAAAAAAGAAAGAATGATTTAAAAATAAAGTCAAATAACATAGCATAAACTTAAATCACCACTATTAGCAAAGGATTTCATAAGTGGAAATATCAATTGCTATGATCATATAAAACTGTAAAGATGCATTACATGAACACTTGTTTTTCTAACTAGCCTCCATGAAGATGAATAAAACTTATAGCCAGTGTGGATCCAATTCTACTATACATGGTATGCACTGAACAGCGTGCATATAATGAGAAACTGAAAAGTAGTAAGCGAATAATTTTGTATTAAAATGTTTGACCCTTCTTAACATCTCCAGGTTTCATTTTTTTACAAAATTCTAACACCACTAAGCATTTATCTAAAAAACTGCTGAAACAAATGTAGCATTAAAATACGAGCATATAGCATCAATCTTCCATATCCTTAACAACACAGGAACAGCAACTGATGGCACAGCATTTGGAGCTCAGTTAAGTTAATGAGAAACAGTTCACATTCAAATTTCTGTAAGGTTCACTGCTAGTTTGTAGTAAATATGCCCCATATTAAAACAAGGTTTAGCATTTTGAGGAAAGAAATTTAGTCACAGGTAGTCATACTGTTTTTAGAAGGCTCGCCTTGTGTAATCTCCAGACAGGACTTAATGATGGAAGGCATGAATTAAAACATCTTGACAAATTTTCAAACTAGTCAGAAATAGCTTTTGTAATCTTTCCACTTCTGTATTCTCCACTCTCTCCTCTTTTTGGTATGTTATATCCTTCTCAAATAGACTGATAGACACAAATGTTGTGCACCCCGTCTCTCATGCTTTCCCCCTCCCCCCTTCTAAAGTTATTATTGTTGTTGTTATCGTTATTCTAATTTTCAGGAAAAAAAAAGGAGAAACTGTTATTAGAAAGAAAGAATTGTACAGCACAAATTGAGGACAAGACATCCTCCCAAAAAGGGATAAGGAACAATCTTGATCTAAACAATGAAGCAGACCAATCCCTTTGAATATCCACTAGAGAAGAGCACCTAAATGCACCTGCCAGATGACATCACAAAGAAGCGAAGAAAACTATCTTATCCCACAAAACCAGCCTACATGTGAAGTGATTATTAAAAATCTTTGCATTTTCTTCCATCCAAGTGCACCAAAAAATACTTCACCGACATCACCATCTCTGTAAAGGAAAATTTTCATTATTTCTTACTTTGAAAAGGTTAGCACCCTAGCACCAGCAATTTGCTTAACACATCATACTAGGCTCCACTAGAGATAAATTGTATTGTATATATATGCCTACTTGCAGAATAACATGAATCCTTAAAGCCACACTAAAGGGATAAATTTTCCTGTAAAGGAATCTAGTGGATCTCTAACTTACCATAAGCTAAATCTTATCGTGATACCCTGAATCACAGGATAAGGTTCCTAATTGAAACAACACTCGAATAATTAAATGACTTAAGTAGGACTGTACCTTAAGCCCATCTCTGCCTCCCCATTAACCCTTTGGGCTTTATGTCAGAATATTATCAAGTGATATCTTCTTTTCTTCTTTATAGAAGTTTGATTAAAATAAAGACAGATAAATGTAATTGTGTAATACATTACTGCAAAATAAAAAAAATAAACCCATGATAGCAAGTTCCAGGAGCTGTATAAGTATGATAACAAACCACGCCGCAATCTTCAGAAACTTCAAGTTCTTTAAATCCACTACGAGTACCAGTCTCCAAATCAAACATGGGTACTTTTGTTCTTCTACCATTCCTTATGTTACCGATATTCTGTAAGAGAATGATAGAACAATAACTGTATGTCAAAAGCAAATATTTTTTCCAGGAACTTAAAAGGCAAACCAAGTGAAATGAATGTGACTTTTCTTCAAAGCAATAATCTGCAATTATTACCAGCAAATGTTGAATTGATGTCATGGTATCTATAATAAGCCTATTTACAGAAGACATACTGTACATAACAAAGTAGGTAAATGTATAGCATTTTGAACCCGACGCATTAAAAGAAGAAAAATTGACAAATCAAAAGGAACAGAATTTTGTTGCATGCATGGAAGGATTCACAAACAAGTATATGTCAGGTTGCTCTGATGAAGGATTTAAATATTGCAAAAGGGCCAGCTAAGGATCGGATGGTTTGATGTATATTCTTGACAATTAAAAAACCCCAATGAATGAGGAATTTAGCAATAATCTTCTAAGAAAATCTCAAAGTAGTAAACAGAACAGTTTCTTTAAAAATACCCTTCTTTTCCCCAAGTCAAACCATTTAGAGGGAAAGAAAAGGATTGTAGCATGAGAAAACAGAATTATTTTCAAACCAAAAGGGTTCTGACAAATGCTTAACTGCTGAGACGATAAGGGAGGTCAAGAAATGTTTAATAAAAAATGAGAGATCAGGAATACAAGAATTTGAAGAATTCTCACATGTCATGATTGGATGATGGAGATGGATGCTGGTGCATAAATCTCTTCTAAACACTGAAAGTATGAAACAAATGCTTGACCAAACAAACACATTTTTACATTTTACTCCATCTCTTTGCTCTACCATATTTTAATATTTCCAAGCAATCTTATCTGAACAGCCATCTAACAAATGATAGCATTATTGATGTAGAAAAGATCTGCATAAGATGAATAAAATTTGCGTCTCCCTACCTCTGAAAGCAAAGACAGATCTAGAGAGCTAAAGTCGTCATACTTAAAATCTCTCACTTGTTTGGATTTAAAATAGCTTTCAAGGGAAACTACTTCGCACCCAACAATGTTAGCCATTTTGTGAGCCAGACTAGTTTTTCCGGATCCACTTGGGCCTCCTGTAACAACAATGAGATTAGAAAAGGCAATATTTATGAACTTAAACAAAGTAAATTGCTAAAAGCAAACACCACAATGTCACAGGAAATTGATTCCTCAAAGAAATTTTCTCTTCCAAGAGGAATTTTATGGTTCCAGAAGTTTTTTTTTTTTATCATTTGAGCACCGTTATAGGAAATGCCATGGTCTTCTTTGAAACCATAATGACAAAAAATTACACAAGGAGATTAAAATTCTTTATTTTGTGCACAAATATGTGTCTGCAATTAAAATTACAATCAAATCAAATCAATTACAAACATATTACTATGATCACGCTTCTGAAAACATTGACATAAGGAGATTTAATTGTGCACTTGCCCATGACATTTATGAACTTGAATGACACAACACTTTGCACCAACAACTGAATTACTTTCAAGAATATTCCATAGTTAAAGAGCACGTGGTCAAAAATTCTTTTTTTGAAATGTCTGTGCCTGTGAGAGAGAGAGACTTTAAAGCATGTATTACCAATTCCAACAATGACAGGGGGGCCTTTATTCTCCAACAAAGCCTGAAAAAATATGTAAAATTGCATAATTTTTAACCAGACTGATTGTACTGGTAAGCTTCTTAAACTTGAGCGTGTATAATTACACTAATCTCACATTCAAAAAAAAATTTAACTCGTTACCTGTATTGCTTGAACAGCAAGAAGCAACCCTCTATCCAAATCATATGAATCAGGCATAGGAGCAATCTTCATGTTATCCCTGAAAGAGGAAGAATCTGTGGTTGCTTCATGAGAGAATTCACGAAACGTAATGATAACACTCCAACAATGTAGTTCATCACCAATAACACTTCATGAACATTTGTAACAATCTTCCAGGTAGAGGACACTTACCTATTACTGAACTCCCATGTGACGTATCTGATGATATAAAATGCCATGTTGCTACTATAGGCTCCATTTTAGATTTTGTTGGAGACCGAGTCCATGGTTGAGATAAATCCTCAAGCCGATTAACAAGGTTTGGAGAGGTACGGATTGGCCTTGGGGCAACAATGACCCTTTCTTGATTGCTTGTCATAGAAGTATTAGCCAATAGTGGTGGTGTGTTAAGACGTGGTACACCTGCAAGTGAAGTAGCAAATTGTAGAAAGAACTTTTGATCTATACCAGACAAACCAACCAAAATGCTTATACAGAGAGTATTGATAGTTATCATGCCAGTTCCAACCTTTTCTCTGAAGAATCATTTCCAGATATGACTTGGTGATCCAAGGTCCATTAACACCCATCCTTGTTGCCTCTGCTCCAACAGTCTACATAAAAGTAGAATAGCCAAGATAAATGAAAGCTTTGGCCATAGTTCCCAAGTGGAAGTCCAAGGACCAATCTAATTTCTGGTACTGAACAAAAAATAGCACATAAAAGATCAGCTATTTACTACGAGAATGGAAAGTGTTGGCCCAGCTACTATCATATGTATCATATAGATTGAGGAAAATACATAACAAAAATTGGATGATATGATTTAGTGGACACTCAAGCTGAGTCATGAAACATGCCGTCCAACAGCTGGAGTAATGAGTGAAGATACAGAACTAGAATCAGCCTGTTCAGTTACATGCTAATCATGTACACAGCATAACAAAATAAGAAATCTCCATCATGATTATTAGGAAATTTCTACTAACATTTGGCAATCAGAAGATCCATGAACTTGTGTGCTAATGTCCCCCATGCACAACACTCATCATGAAGAAAAAATTTCCATTCATTCAATCTCCCTAAAGCAAACTGAAAAACTAGATGCTCCATGCACTCGTGCAAAAAGTTATCAAGAATCGTTATTTGCATAACTTTTTTGTAGAAACAATTCTGGAATAAGATCATGTTTCCTGCATTTTTGTGATGTAACAATCCAGGGGCATTTAGGGAAAATCACTAACTTAGAATTGGAGCACTCTTATTGTTCGTCACATTTTCCCCTTCACTTTCTTCCTGTCACTTGCTGGTGGATATGTTACTCACCCTCAGGTTTTTGCAGATTCTATTCTTTCCAATAAAAAATTTTCTATCCCACAAAATGTGTGGGTGGGTGGGTGGGTGAGCTGGCGGGTGGGTAATGATAATAATAATAAAGGTAAATAGCTATCTTGTTCTACTAATTATCCAGTACCTTACTCAATTGCTTGGAAAAATATAAGAACACAACAAATAAATGATTGTGAAGCCTCCTACATGTTATCTTAATCAAAAAGATGGATCCATACTTTCCTATTCATGCCCCTCAGCACCACGAATGTCTCACCAAGAGTATCGATGGTCTCTAACGACAGTGAAAGATTTCCATTGCTAACAGATGAAGATGCCCGTTTATAACTCACTACAACATTGTACCCTAAAGCCAGCAACCCACCAAGTGTCATTCTCCCAACCTGTCTCAACATTAAATGATAAAATAGGTAAGCAAAACCACCAAAGATTACAAATTCTGTGAAATATTAGAGTCTAGTTTTTAAAAGAATTGAACTTACATTTCAAGTTGTACTAATGTTGTCCTATAAAAACAGACACCATATAAAATAAAGAGACTACAGATTCCAAAAAACATAAGAAAAGATGCATTTAAGACCTCTAAGCTACCAGTTTCAATAATGGATAGGATTACAGTATTGATTGGAAATGGAAGAAGCCTATGCATCTTGAATGTAGGGACCATGTCTCAAATACAATTGTCTAGATAGTATGGATCTTGTGCTGAAGCTTCCAGAAGCAACAAAATGTCCTTGTTAGTAACTGCAGTAGACTACTGGACAGGTGTGGGGAAGAACCTTGCCAAAGGTTCCATTTCCTAGGAATTCTTTCCCTTTTATTTGTTTATCACGAGTTTACGTTCATTGATTGATTGATTGATTGATTGATAAGATGCCTGAATAGTGTGCCCAGCCATATGCAGATGTGAGGAAGAATGATTATTTCACAGGTACCTACCTATCCATGGTCCTAATGATCACGCACTGCAATGAAGGTCCATGAATTCCCTTGTACTTTAAAGATGACTGACATTAGTCTTGCAGCTTTTCTGGAAAGTTGTAGAACAGTAATTTAACATTTTTTTGTAGGCTGAGAAATGAACCATTACATTCAGAAAATTGCCCACTTGCATTCATTTCCATCTGAAAAGTAATGCTAAGAATTTATTCCTCTATATTGGCCACGGGTGTTAATTTCTTTCTGGGAGCTAGAATTTGATTTTGATAATAAACTTTGCTTTCAAAGTCCATGTTTATGCTATAATTGCAATCTCGGAAGACCCTTACCTCAAACTCAGCTTTTGGCCTGATAATAAAATTTTTGTCAACAATTCTCTGGTCCCCAAGTGATAGATAATATTTGATGCCAGACTGCCGCACCTTGATCCAATCATTTGTCAGTGCTTCTTCACTTGCTGAAGGAGGCCTAAGGTACATCTCAATAAAACTGCAACCAAGATAAAGTTCCAATCACAATTATTCACACTCAAAGCTCAGAGAATAAACACTTGGTTTTGCACTGATATTATGGTAAGAAACAGAGTGAAGAATCACTAGCTTATCTGTATGTGCCGTTCCTTGGAAGGCATAAGCAGGATGTCGATCTGGTGACTGTCGCAACAAGTTAGCATTTAAGTAACATTTAATCAAAGGGTGCAGGTGATGCATATTAATTTAGTAGCTAATAATGAACTATACAGCAAAAAAAAAAAGTGAGGGAAAGGTAATTCCATGAGCAATAACAAGAAGTGCAACTCAATGTAATTCCTGAGAAGCATTTGATAATTGACATTGAATATCATTCAAAATCAACAAGATAACATATGCACTGGTCAATGCTTTAAATTACACACTTGTTATTGATTACGCACCCATCCATTGTTAAGAAGCAGTGTTTTGTCATGGTCTGCACCATATGCAGATTTTCTTTACCATTAAAACAAAAATTGAAGATTACAAGAAATCCTCATCCTTTAAAAGAATTTTCACAACTATCTCACTCACGTAGTGTACATGAAGGACATAGGCAAATAATAAGAACTAAAAAGGTATAAGGTCAGCCATTGTGCATATGAACAACAGGGAACCCACTGCCCAGTTTTTTTTATTTATTTCCAAACTTTTTTTTCAATTGCATACTTCTACATTCTAATTATATGAAATTAAGAGCCAAAAACACGAATAAAATACATGGCACACCCTAAATTTGCGACAATTTTTATTTTGATTCTTTTTTAATCCCTGATTTAGAGAGGAAAGAGAAAGTTGCAGGAGAAAATAATTAGTTGTCGTGATACTGACAGCAAAAAATGGTCAAACTTGGTGTTGATAGGTTCCAATCAACGATGGGATTTCAATGGTGGTGGATTTTTAAAGGCCCTGATACATTGAACCACTCAGGCCCGCACGCCTAGCCTAACTTTTTTTAAGAAAAAAAACCCTTTAGCATTGGATTTTTGATGAATTTTTTTATTGTTTTTTTTTTCAATTTCATCTTATAATATCGTGTGGATTTTTAATTGATCTTTATTTTTTTACCATGTAATAAAATAAAATAAAAATGTTATTGAACCCATTAGAATCCACATCTCAGGTCACGGGTCTGGAGAGTTAATCAGGTTGACCGGAATCGATCCAATATATCATCATCTCAATATTTAAAAAAAAAAGATGTTGACTTCAATTTTTTTTTAAAAGTCAAACCCCTTTTCAACGGCCATCCAAGTTGCTTTTAAATTCGCATGTCTGGTCTCTATTTTTTGTCATTTTTTTGTCCTTTGATTTTTTTACCTTGGAACCCGCAAATTGACCGAATCACATCGAGACAACTCTCACATGATTTAATTGAAAACTCGGACTTGGCAAGGACTCGAGTCGGGAGTTTCAAGTTTGACTCACTAGACTAGGTTTAATGGCAATATCAAAGAATTCCCTGAAACTTGAATACTTTTTTTTACGTTCAAAATGATTTGAGTCCAACCCGCAGCATAGCACAGGAAATAAGCTAGTTCTCAACTATTTAACTTAGCAATGAACCATGGAAAGATGTACATACCTCACTTCTACATTTCAGCTTGTAGATTGCTTCTCTAAATGATGAGACAAAGCTGTTGTTTATTCTAATCTGCAGAATAAAACCCCGAGATGAAAACCAGCATTTTAAAAATTGTATAAGATAAGGACAAAAGCCCCAACCTGTGCATGGTGAAGGTCTGGCTCAATGTGTTTCCTAAACAGTGGGAATATGCTGTCAATAAGGTAATCCAATGAACAAGAATCCCCAATGTCGTATTGCACTTTAGAAAGAAGACTGAAATGAACTCCGCCAACCTGATCCACCAACCATATTTTGAAATCATCGTATTTGAAGCTGTAAAGAAAATGACAGCTTCACAGCCCCTTATTCAAATCAAGATATATAACTTCAGAGCATAAGTTACCACAGCAACCCGGATATCCAGTAAGGAGCGCAGTCTTGCATGCAGAGCATAGGCACCATCAATTACTACCTAAGAACAAAGAAACGTTAAAGAAATTAACTCCATGGAAGCAAGGAAAATCACAGTAACTGTTAGTTCCCCTGGCTTACCACTCCAGATGATGTGCTCTTTATTCCTTTGGAACCAATACGTCTTTTCTGTTGGTAATCAAACATTGGTATCAAAGTATCTTTTCCTTTGGTCAAATCCTATTGCCAACACAAACAACTGTGTAAAGATAGACAAAACCAAATTTATATAGAACGCATTGGCATAACTTTTACTTCAGAGAAAATTTTTTGACACGTGACCAGAATAGGTTTCTAAATGATTACACTTGGGTATTTCTAAGAATTGGAAAACCAGTTTTCCAGTTAACTATATATTACAGAATTGCCACATGCAAAATCCAATCCAATCAAGTAGCAAAATTTGAGAAGAAAATGCAAACCTCAAGATTTTGTATCAGTGCATCGAAATCAATTGAATCCAAATCACTCCCATCATCAAATCCCATGCGATAATTCTCCATTGATATAACAACACAACCAATTACAGAGGCCACCTTCTCTGCTAAGCTTCACAGATCATCAAACAACAAAAAAGTAAAATCAGAAAGTATCAAATAAGGCAACAGAAATACAACTATAGAAATTCTGAAAGTGAAAAAAAAAATAGATATTCAACCTTGTTTTGCCTGAACCACTAGGACCACCAATGCCAACAGTAACAAGACCTTCTTTTTTCTCTCTGAGCTCTTGAATAGATTTTACCAACACATAATATCCATGATCAAAAGACTGCATCATTCCAATCCAGCAATTAATTTTGATCAGAATTAATTTTTTTAAGAAAAAATAAGATATTATTACCTAGCTAACTAATATTCAAAATTAGAAGAAATGGATGAATGAAAGTGAAGAAAAAGCATACCACGTGAAGAGGGAGAGATTGGAGGATGGAGGAGGAGGAGGAGGAAGTAGAAGGCTGTTGCTGGAAGTAATCGCGGCCTCCTTCTTGGAATACTCGCTGAACAACCTCATGGTCCATTTGTCAACAACCGCACCAATCCTCTTTCGCTCTCTCTGGAGCCCTGAAGAATTTATATTGCTATTAGAGAAGAGAGAGAGAGAGACTCGGTTTTACTAGTTAAGTAGTAGTATTGCTTTTTCTTATTCTGGTGCCTTAACTTTCTACCCTTTTGCTTCCTTGCTTGCTTCTGTACGCTCCCGCTTGTTTTCCTTCTCTTCTACACTTCGTTCATCTCTCTTTTCTTTCTTCGATTTTTTTAACTCTATTTTGGTTTTTTTAATTAAAATTCGTGTCGTGATTTTTTTTGAAGTCCTAGTTATGATAAAAAAAAAAAGTGATATCTGCCTCTAAAATTCTTGTAGTAAATTTCACTAGCCTTCCTCCATTTTTGCGGCGGTTTCACTTATGCGCCCACCTGTCATTTGAAAATTATAAATTCATCCTCATTTGTTTTTATATTTGAAACCGAGTTGAGTTATGTTTTAAAAGGGTGTTAGGCTTGCAAAAATATTATATTAATGTTATTTTTAGTATTTTATGATAATTCTGATGAATTGATATTAAAAATTAAAAATAAATTATTTTAATATAATTTTAATTAAAAATATATTTAAAAAGCGTATAGAAACCATTAAAATTATTCTTAAGTCCCCAAAATTGTCCTTTGTTTGACAGTCCCTGCACTCATTTTTAGTAATGTCCAGTTTCCTTTTGCTCTTCAAAATTCAAAGATGGCGAATGAAATCCGAAGTTTTCTTTGCCAATTACATTATCTTCACTCTTGGCAACATTAGCGAATGCAGGCATAAACAACAGACTCGGCCATGAACGGCGAATGGTGACCAACTCAAACCAGTCGACGGCGAACTCAGGGATTTCTATTCACTTTTGGTAAAGCGATGATTGGGTGGTTTGGTGGGTAATCTGATTATTTAAG
>Ga0325403_1003132_pt1 | contig 14955 bp, 6 predicted proteins | sample PopdelMetagenome_19_FD_205665 | JGI IMG/M metagenome (GOLD analysis project Ga0325403, IMG submission 205665) | Populus deltoides microbial communities from Bellville, Georgia, United States - Xylem-PdKOR-R4 | ecosystem: Host-associated > Plants > Phyllosphere > Stem > Wood/Secondary xylem...
GTAATAAAATAGCATTAGTAAGGGAAATGCTACAACATTAGAGGGAAGGCATAAATGGGTCACTCAGGAGTATTAAGCTGCAAATTAGGATTTATATGTCCTTTGATTGAATTAATGCCTAAATACAGGACCTTGCTCTCTAATTTCCAGGAGCATGCAAAGAAGGATGTTAACAAGGAATGAACCTCCTGAATCCCACAGAAGGACAGCTAAAAACCATAGAGAATTGGCATGCAGCTCAGCAAAAACCCCTTTTATATCTGCTCTCCATTCTCACATAGCCTCCTTGACTGATCCTTTTTAACTCGCTACCCATTTCAATTCTCTAGAATCTAACTACATGGAACTCCTTTAAAAACCATAAAAATGTATCTCTTGTAAAAACCAGATACATAAGGAGAATATCTTCAAGACCAAATACTTAAGACATACCAACTCTCAAAGTGGTCACCCATCTATCATTCACTGAAGTTATTGATGCTTTCTATGCAAAAAGAAAAGATGGGGAACGCCAATGAAATTCCATGCCAGAGGTAACAAGAGACTGGAAGTGAAAACTAGATTATGGTTAAATAGCTACAGTATTCTTCACAATACCCTATCTGGCAGCTAGACCAAGACGACAATTTCTATGTGGAGCCTGAATCCTCCTTACTTGAAACTCAAACCTTCAAGCTGGGCCACAAATAATGCCTTCTAAAACCACCATCTTGTCATAAGCTTTATACCCTCATAAGAACTTGAAAGGGGCTAAGGGAGAGTAGATTCAGAACATCAAAAGAATCAGGATAATATATTTCTCCAATTTCTTTAAGACCTGGACTTCCAGGAAAGAAGAGCCTAGTCCTAAGGTACATAATAAGACACCAAAACTTATTATCTAACAACAAGCAAATAAAGAAGGAAGGACGTCCTCAAGATACCCTCAGATGTAGCATTCTAAATCACGGTTTCTTCCCCAATACACTTCTGTAACCTAAAGAACTTAATAAATCCATATTCATTTTCTCCAGATTTGTTTCGTCTATGTAACGAGCCTTTAGCTCACATTTTCAGTCTCCCACCAATCATGTTTAAATTAACAAAAAAACCTGCAGTAGTTTACTCTCCAAATTTTTTTGGAAAGAAGAATCCCTAATAGCATTCTGAAATGAGATAATTCAAAGTTTTTTTGAAAGCTTGTTCTTTCTTCTTACAAGCCCCCTGCCTTCCCTCCAAGTTTCCTTCTTGACACACAAGTGATCCAATGTTATAACAAATTTGACACCATACCAACTTCTGATATAAACATATGCATTTAATCTTCATCTTCATAATGATGGCTTTGACATGAAAGATCGGTTTTTTTATTATTGTATCCAGATAACCAGCCAAAATTCTCTCATTTAACTGTATTTTGTAACAATAAGTCATTTTTGATAGCTGAATGACTTTCTAACATAAAATTGAGCAGCATGTCCATAATTCCCATCACTTAACTAAAACAAGACAATTATGGATAAAATGTAAACACAGTAACAAAAAACCCAAATTGACATTTAGAAAGAAAACTAATTTCAGGTGGAACACGATCCTATACGAAGCCAATGACAAAAACCTATAGGCTAAAACAATTTGAAAGAAAGAGAAAGAAAACAAGAATTCTCTCTCTCACGCACGCACACACACACAAAACAAAAAAGTAAAAAATAAACACTAATGCATTGCAAGAACGAAAGCTAAATTGAACTACATTAATTATACTTTATCTATTTACACTAGCTAGCGAGGTAAAGCATGAAATAGAATGTTGAAAGAGACAAACCATTTTGGAGAGTCTTAATTTCCTCTTAGTATTCTTCTTTGCTAGTAAATGCTGCTTCCCAGCTCTCCTCCTTACTATTTTCCCTTTACCAGTCACTCTGAATCTCTTTGCCGATGCCTATGAACAACAAAAACCACACAAAGTTCAAGACTTTCAAATAAGAAAATCAATTTAGCTAATCATTGCTAGACTTGAAGCATTCCAATTCTTTTCTTTTGGGCCATAAAGTTCGAAAATTTGACTTAAAAAGCAACAGACTTCGAACAACAAAGAATTAAAACCACAATTCCAATCCACAGACAGATGAGGAGCGACTGACCTTGTGGGTTTTCATTTTATAGCCTTTAGCAGCGAAAACGGAGAGAGACTGGAACCTTTGAGTGAGTGAGGTGATAGAACATGGCTTTAGAGGAGAAAGTGAGCGAGACCCAGAAATGTTACGACACGAACTGAGTCTCAACGAGCTGTTAACCTTGTTGAGGGGAGCGAGTTGAGCGGACCCATAAGAGACTCGGGTTGGGAAAGAGTGTAAAGGGCATGACTTCAAATTGAAAGACAGCACCGTTAAAGAAGCCATTGTTGTTGTTGTTTCTTTGTTTCTGCTAACGTTTTGAAGGAAGAATAAGAAGGAGGAAAGCGTGACGTGATATTGTGTGGATAACAGAAGGACTGCATCGGAGTCCTCAATCTTTTGTTCTATTTACTGCTGAGGACAGTGCCTCAACATGGACTTTGATAGACTTGCATTTGCATACCCATTTTTCTTCACGATTTTTATTTTTATTTTCTTTAAAAAGGGCAGAAATAATATAGAAGGATTGATGGTGATTATGATTTACTTAGAGGGGAATTTATTTTAATAAATTAAAAGGTAAATTTTTTTATTTGATTTGCAAATACTATTCAAAATGGTGAGAGCACACAAATATATCAATAAATAAAATAAATAATCATAATCATTAAAATATTATGATTTTTATGTTCTAAATAAAATAATTAAATTTAATTATACCATTTAAAATTAATGTGGAAATTAATTGGATTAAAAATCTTGACTATTTCACCCTTAAATCATTTTTATTGTTACAAATTTATATTTTTTTTGTTACAAGAACTTTTATATTTATCATTTTTTAACTATTATTTTTATTGATGATGTTCCAAAATCCAAGATATGTAAATAAGAGATTATTTAGTATTTAAGATAGTGATCAATCAATATATTCAAGTGCTTAAATTTTTTTTTTTTAATCTAAGGAGCTTTAGACTTATGATATAAGTTTGAGTATTTACAAAAACAGTCACAATCGGGGAACATAAAGACTCTCCAATGATAAAGTTATATATTTATGGGAAAGATATTGAATGACTTATGACAATAAATGATTTAAAAGAGTTTTAAATTCAAGGAACAAAAATATTTGTTTTTGAGTTTTAAATTGGTTAATGCTTTAAAATCTATATATCTTTATCTTAAAAGATGAAAAATTCTAACTTTTTACCTAAATGATTCAAGGGGTATTTATATCCTCTGAATCTTTTCGTTTTTAGAGAAAGAAAAGACTACAAAGTCCTCTGCATTCAACGACATTAATGGAAGACAAATATCTTTATATGCTTTTGTTTATATTAATTTAGGCTTGATTATTTTTTTGTGATTATCTTTAATTAGAAGCAACATCATCCAAAGTTAGGCTAAACAGAATATATTATCACTCTAAAACATTATATCCGAGATAAGTTGTATTGTTGATTGTTATCTTTTATTGCTAAAAGTTTGTTGTACCTGTTGTTTATTTACCATGTAACAACAGGTTAATTCTGGCGGGTTAAACGCTGGGTTGAAAGTTGAACCTAGCAATTCTATGATATGATATTTTTGCTATTTTTAGTTACCATCTTTGAATAATATTGGAGAATAGACAATTCTTTGATCACTCTTGATCACAACATATGATTATTTATCGATCAAGACATGTCACTAAGTGACCAAAATCACTCCTAATCATAACTTGTGACTTTTTATTAATCAAGTCATATTAGTAAATTGAACAATTTGATCACTTCTGTTTATAACCTATGGCTTATTATTGATCAAGTCATGTTAGTGAGTTGAACCATCAAAATTTATAATGGGTTTATTAAAAATTTAAAAGCATATTCTCCTAACTAGTTGAGACAAGCATTGAACCCTTATTAATGAAAAAAATGAGCTTTGGCTTAACAGAAATGATAAAAATAAACTTTGGGTCTACATGAATGTCATTTTGAACATTTATTTCAAAACTCTTGTTATTTTTAACATTATTTATTTAAAAGAAATGATTTTTTATTTTTTGGTATATAGCCTCAAAAATCATTTTGTTTGGGTTAAGTTTTTAATGGGCCTAATAAACTTGTTATCTAGCCCAAAAATACATGCAATAAAAATATATATTTTTTTTATAGAAATGCTAAAAACACAAATGATATTTTTTTTTTGCTAAACATGGTATTTAACAAAAAAAATTAAATTATTCAAAAGATATATTTTTTATGATTTTTTTTAAGAAAAGCTTGGTTATGATGCAAATTTTCTAAGAAAACAAATTTTTATGGTACTTTTTATTTGTTTTTTATGTTATTTGTTCTAACACATGCTAAATTCCAACTCTCACACACATTACCTTCCATTAATTACTCACAAACTCTACAATCACATTGTCACGTGTAATCATAACACATTAAGTCATCCAAGATTTGTAGGAGACCTTTCAAAAAAGGTTGGACAAGATTTGGATGGCAAGGGAAACTGCTGGAATACATTGGATGTGAGGGAAGAATAGCCGCTGCTTTTGAAGGTTGGAATCTGATAGATTTAAAACTTCTCTGTCTCCTTTTCAATTCTCCATTGATGGTGCAGTAAACGGACATTGTAAAGGGAGCTCTGCTTTGTTGAAGTTTTAATCTTTTTCCTGTTTTTCAGTTTAAGTCTACTCTTTCTTTCACTGCTGGGTGTTATTGCCGGTGGTGATGGGTAAACCTCCTACTAGGTCTGAAACTATTACATTCTCTCTTTGATTCTCCACTGCTAGAGTAGTAAACAGATCCCTATAGAGGGAGTTCTGCTACATTGAAGTTTGATGTTTGCATTTATTTTTTTTCTTCATAGCTGGTTGCTACTGCTACTGCTTGTAGGGGCTGTTTTGTTATGATTTACGGGCTGTATTTTGGTGACTTGGAACTGGATTTTTCTGGTATGGAAAGTGGTTGTTTAGATGGTGTTTTAGTAGCTGAAGCTTTTCATGGTTGTTTGGAGGTGGTTTTGTGGGCTGTTTCTGTGCTGATTTCGGGGTTGTTACAGGTCTGTTGTGAGGCTGTTTTGTGGAGGTTTGAGGGCTGTCGTGTGGTGGCTGTCACGGGTGGAAGATGGAGCTGCTGAAAATGGTGGAGGATCAAGGAGTTGCCGAGAGGAAGAAAAGGAGTTGAAGTGTTGAAAAAAATGGGAAAGGCCCTGCGTGAGGGAGCTGAGAGGAGCAGCCTCTTGTTTCCTCTTTTCCCAGGGGTTAGTCAGAAACATATTTTATTGCCCCTCTTCTCTCGTGCTTTCCTTCCTTCTAAAATTGAATGGATCGGATGGCTGGTCAATTTTCTACACAATTATTGCGCAAGTTCCCCACCATTGTTTTTCGTCTTCGCATTATTGCTCTCCTTCGTCCCCATTTCGCTTGGACTCTTAATTTTTCTTCTGCTTTTTTAACATCAACTTGTCCGTTCCTTCATAATCCTACACCTGCCCCCTATACCTTTTCTTTTTGTCTTTAGCCAAGCACAACACTCAAAAATCTAAGTGGTAGGGTGTCTTTGGCATGGCAAGCTCACTTTCAATTCCTGTTTGTTTTTTTTTTTTTGGATTTTTTATCTACTTTTTAGGAAACTTTGTAAGTACAAAAACAAAAGGGCACTGGAAATGGCCAAGATCACTTTTGTATTTTTTTCAACTTTTTATATTTTATAAAAAAATATTTAGAAAAACAGATTTTTATGATATAACTCATCCAAATTATATAAGTGAGTTATACGTGACTTAATCTTATAACATCAAATATATTTCAATTGACGATAACATGAAAATAACATACATGTAGCGGGAATGGTAAATTAATTTTTTTTTTAGAGTCTCAAGATCATGTTAGACTAATTTATAGTTGTTTAAAGTTTATATGAAGATTACATGAAAATCATATATTTATTTTGGCTTTGAATAATTGTTTCAAGACTGGGTTGTCGCAAACCACAAGTCGTCCAAGTGTCTGATCTCTAATATTAATCCATACAAACCATAAGTAAGAAATCTTATAACCTTTTGAGGAGAGATGGATTGTTATGCCTTTGAGTATTAACTCTTTTCTTTTGTGTTTTTAGGTATTCTGCACTGTATTACATACTAAACAAAAAATAAAAGGTATAACATTTCATTTAGGGAAACTTGAAAACCAAATAAATAACAAAATATCACTTGGCCCTCTAAATAATATCACATATATTATTTCAGGATAATTTTAGAAATTTATTCAATCAAGTCTCTACTTGATTTTTATATATATAGAATTGTAATTCTCTATATAAATTACATTATAGTTTTCAATTTCTAAAACTTATTTATAATCAAGTCACACTTGATTAATCATCCCATTTTAATTTCTAACCAACAGTTCTTATATGTGTGACCCATTAAGTTTTCTATTAAGATGGTCCAAATATAAATCACAATTCTAAATAAAATATGATTAAATAAATTGAAAAAATAATAATTTATTATTAATTGATTTATATTTAAAGATCAAGTATAATGTCTAGCAACCTGTCATGATTCCTTAAATATTTGGTAACTCATAAATGGTTTGACTTAACCTTTCAGTAACTAATTTCTCACTATAACTATTATCTCTTCATCAACAATGTTTCAATTTAGATATTATAGCATAAAATGCGTCTACTCTGTCAAATAATGTTTGTTCTTAACACTATAGTCATTAATTATTTGAATAAAATTTGAAACTCTTTTCAAATTTCATTTCACCTAGTGCAAGGATTTACAATCAAAATTATTTAAGAACATATATAGTATTTTTTCTAATTCACTTAGGGTGATCAATCATCTCTTAATTACTTAAATACCTTAATATAATTCATATTATACCCAATCTCAAGGAAAAAGTAATAAAATGAAGCAATATACATGCTTGAATTTTTTTTACAATATTGGATGGAAAGGGGAAGAGAAGGAGTGAGGACGATGGAGAGAGAGGTGAAGAGAATGAGATATGATGATGGAGGACATTAGTCTGAAGATAGGGAGAGAGGATGATGGATTAGGAGGTGGAAAAGAGGAAGACAAGATATTTTTAGGAATTAGGGATTCTACTATTCTATTAATTTGTTTTTTACTAACATAATTACTGATGTATAGTTAAATATTTATTAGTTTTTGAAGACTATTTGTAATTTTATCGATAATTAAAACTAAAAATTTTTTAGAACCCCTAAAAATTTCCATAACTCCATTAAATTTTTCTAACAAAATTTCATTTTGTTAGTAATTTTATTTGTAATTATTAGTGGCAATGAGCTATAACTTTTTTCCAACTCTCTAAAACATTTTAAGGGACTTAGTCCATCAGTAATTTAATTTGTAATTCTCAGTGGCAAAGTCTTATAATATTTTTCCAACTTTGTAAGGGACTTAGTTTGTCGGTAATTCTATCTTTAATTTTCAGTGGAAAAGTCCTATAATTATTTTCCAACTCTTTAAAATTTTTTAGGGACTTAATCCATTAGTAATTCTGTAAGTATTTTATATTTTATCCATATTTTCATTGGTCAAAAACAATAACTTTTTCCCCAATATTTTTGTATTCCATACCTATAAAACTTGTGAATACAATAAAATCACAAAACGGTAAAACGAATTATGTTCAATAACATAATAATAAAATCACAACAATAAACGTTCCAAATATGTTAATAATAGTTCATTGTAAAGCAATAACATATGTAAAAATTATATTAAAGTCAATTTCATTACACATTGATGTTTTACAAATAAAATTAGTTTGAAATACTTTTAATCAGAATTATCTTTTTCTTCTTTAATTTCATCATCATCATGTTTATCATAATCTTCTTTAATGAAATGAAGCTCGTCGATCTTATCATCTTCATCAACTTTTATATGTCCATTGGTTCTCAATATATCATTTAACTCCTTAGCATCAATATCAATAGAAATATCCTCAACTACATGAAAATTAGATTTTCTTCTAAATCAATAAACAGAACAGCTCAATATGGATCAACTAACTTATCAAGCTGAAAGACATCATTCTCACGGTTACTTCATCGTTACCATCCAGAACAACTTACATACACCTCTAGGTTTGGTTTTCACAACGGATAACCAATCAACCTTAGAACAATCCTTTCTGAAGGAAGGAGTGTATGTGTAATAAACTTGTTGGCATTGCTTGATAAAAATAAAGACATCATTGCGTTGCCAAGTCTAACCTTTGTATTAATTTCAACCAAACCATAGTGGAGATTTACTATGATTCCTCTATTAGTGGTATTATATCAATATCATTTGAATAAAAAGACTTTATTATGCCTGTTATGATATTGCGATTCAATCACCTATTCTAGCTTTCTATAATAAACAACTTTAAACTAAATAAAAGTTAATCTCTTAACACAAACTTCATTATTATAGGTTTTTCTACCCTAACCACACTTTTCAGTATAAAAGATATATTCATTAATGAAATACCTGTTATAACACTTAACCTTTATTTCAGGATCCAAACATGGTAAATTCAAACAATCACTAGTATTCCCTTCTATTTGATAAACTTGGTAGAAGATTACAAGCATCAACAGTTAAAGAGAAAAGTATAATAAAATTAAGTATTATGAGAGTTCACAATTATTAAGTATTGCTTACATGTGTTTTGAACCACGTGACAAATTATTCATCTTGTAATTGAAAAATTTAAGATTCAGTCAGATGTGAATTTTGAGAAAGTAAAAATTAACAATGTTGCCTCGTTGAATTATTCAATCTATTAGTTTATGAGCGTTTAAGAGAAATTATTTTAAAATAACAACATGTTAATATTGTACTAACTGAATAAAAAGTCTCAATTCGTCGCAATTAAATAGCACATAATTATAAGTATGTCTGAATTTGATCTTTGTCAAGTGTCTTCTCGTCATTGTAATTTTTTATAAAGGTCATCCAGGATAGGAAAATATTGACAAATTCTCACTCGAAGGCACTTTCCTAACATTATCATATCTTGAAACGCGATTGATTCTTGTTTTCAAGTGAGGCCTAAAATGTTATCAAATAAATGTTAAAATCTCTTTAATAATATAAGCCTCGCATATTGAAGCCTCAATATGCACCTTGTTTTTAATTTTTTTCTTAAGGTTGAACAAGTATCTGCCTGGAATTAAATGAATGTTTTAAATTAAAAAAAATAAAAATTTAATTAGGATGCATGTGTAATCCCCAACCTATCAAATGGATATATCCATCTATATTGGATACGGCCTCCAAATGTTTCCTTAAACGATAAATGTATGATATTCATTCTAAGCTTCTCTATGTAACTTGTTAGAGCATCTATCTCTAAAAAAGTGATTGATCTCCATGAGTGTATCTCATATCCTTTTTGGTAATAAATCCTGGTAAACAAGTGGAATGAATATTTTCATAAACATGTGGCAGTCATGACTCTTCATTTCAGACAGTTTGTTATTCTCCAAATTCATCAATCTAGATATGTTTACAGCATATCCATCAGGAACACACAGACTCTTAAGTCATTGGTAGACTAGTAATTATGCATTCTTATCTAAGGCAAAGCTGATTTTGGGCTTTGTGACCCATATCCCATCATAAATCAACTTCATATTCTTACGATGACAAAAATAAAGGTATATCCATTCTAGCCTTCATGTTGTCCTTTGTCTTCCCTTTCATGTTTTTCACCATGTTAAAATATTTTTCAAACATGTTCTTTTCAATATGCATGACATTCAGATTATAGTGGAGAAAATTAGTCTTTCAATAAAGAATCTCCTAAAAAATACTTTGTTTTATCCAATTTTGGATCACACTAAAACCAAGAAACGTCTGCTTATTGGATTGAAAACCAAACAAAATGCCCTCATATTGTGAGACCACATCATACAATTCTTCACCCAACAACACCAACAATGCAACATCATTTTTCAACTCTACCTACAAAGAAATCATTTCTATTTTTTCTATAAAAATGATCGGTTAGCAAGAACCTATAATGACAATAAAAAAAGGAAAGAACAATTGCTTTTTTTTTATAAAGAAAAGAATATAATCTCAAGAACTTAATTTAATTAATAATCAATCTTAATAGAGTATTGACTAGGAACATTTAGAAATAATGTTTTGATGCAATATTAATCTCATAATTATAACAACTTCATAATTTCTCTTGCAAAATATTTTTATCTTAAAGACTTTATATTTACTCTAGATTCATTAATCAAATATTTAATGAATATTAAAGATAAATAAAGCCTTTATTAAAATTAAATATATTTACATGAATAAAGTCAATGTCATGTGTAACCAACCGATTAGCTACAGGATAATATCTACACTAACAACTCAAACATAGAAAATCAACCAAACCACTAAATTTGGCCATCATTTATGATGATGTCGTGAACAAATTTCATATAAAGATTGGATTTTCCAAAGGTCGCGATCATGGACCAAGATGTGTGGGCTTGAATTGGGATTTTATTTTCGAGCTTGATTATTCCTGAAAAATAAGTCTCTTGTGGAACGAGGACCTCTCTGATGCTTAAGTTAATAAGTTTATAAGAGAGAACGAGAAAACTAAAAGAATAAATTTTTGAATCTGAGAAATTTATAAACCTCTCATTTAGCTAATGACTTAAGGTATTTATGAACTTTGTTCATATTAGTTCACATTAGAAAGTTGTATGAAAATTAATTGATAGAAATGGTTGATTTCTATCATTCGTTGTAGTGTCTGCATTATCATTGGTGAAGTGGTTAGAAATAACCAATAGTTGAGAAAGGAGGCTCTTGATTTGAATAGAACAACATTATACACTGCAATTATAATTGGCTAGGAATGTGGTGCAAAAAAGAACCTGGGACATATCGCTCAAATCATTGGCCCAGTGCTAGATGTAGTTTTTCCCCCATGCAAGATGCCTAATATTTACAACGCTCTGGTAGTTAAGGGTCAAGATACTCTCAGTCAACAAATTAATGTCACTTGTGAAGTACAACAATTATTAGAAAATAATCGAGTTCGAGCTCTAGCTATGAGTGCTACAGATGGTCTAATGAGAGGAATGAAAGTGATTGACACAGGAGCTCCCCTAAGTGTTCCAGTCGGCGGGGCGACTCTAGGACGAATTTTCAATGTGCTTGGAGAACCTGTTGATGATTTATCAATCGAATAATTTGATAAATACGTCAAATATTTTGTGGAAGGCATGAAATAAATTGAAAAAAAAATGAAGTTGTAGCAAAAAGACACGGTATTGGGGGCATTTGCCCTATATGTGTAAATCCAAATCGGGCAGATCTTTTAGAGCACAAACCTAAAAGAATTAAAGAAGCCCACTCAGGAACAAGAAAATGTTATCGTGATTTGAATGGGATCTCGATGAAAGAATACATCAATGAGAAGTTAATCTAAGTGTACTGTGCTTGCAGAGAATATGTCAATAAAACATTTAAAATTTTATGAGCATGGGCGATGCACAACACCATGTTTTGACTTCTTAGAACTCAAAAACATATATAGGTGTGTGCTGCACGAGTTGGATAGCCCACACTACAATGGTAAGAATATAGTTGTTTGTACCATGACCCATACAACAACACAGCAAAAGGTGTGTTATCGTTTGTTCAAGAACCGAAATGACCATAATTTTTTTTTTATATATAAAAGAACCATCAACTTATTAGTGAGATTTACATCGGAAAGTCTTGTTAAGTTTCTCTATGTAAGGATTTGTAAACGTATTAATTGATATTAATTCAAACCCAAGAAATTAATGCCTTTCACTAGCTAGAATATATATATATATATATATATATATATATATATATATATATACACACGTCCCTTTTCACCTTATCTCCTGCTTGGTCGTGGACAGCTTCAACATGTAGCATACAATGGTTCTTATACACATGAAATACAGCCAATATCGTGCCAGCATGTGAAATCTAGTGCTTAGAATATGACGATAACCCTACAAATTGGTATTTTGTTTCAAACTTTACAGGGACAAACTTGCACATCTAGAAAGATGTAAGAAGGGTAGTGATGATAGAGGCAGTAAGGGATAGAGGGCAAGGGAAGCGATGAGGGGAGGGGAGTAAAAAGGAAAGAGAAAAATGAGAGGCCTCAAATTATTTGCCTTGTGTTCTTATGTGCTTGTGTACAAGAAAGGGCTTGGTTTCCTTATCCTATCCACCTCTCAAACACACTTCCACACCGTCTCTCTCTCTCTCTCTCTCTCTCTCTCTCTCTCTCTCTCTCTCTCTCTTTCAATATCCTCTTCCAAATTAAAGCAGTCTCTCTCTTTCTCTCTTTCCCTCATATTCTCCTTAACTCTTGTCTCAAGTTTTTCCTTCACTTACCACTATATATTATTATGCTCAACAACAATATCACTACACAAACTTCAATTCACGAATTCCCTCCCCTTTATCCACTCTGTCCTCACCCTTTTCCTTGCCATGTAAAGGCTGTTTCTTTCTTGTACAGTTAACTGGTTACGCATACTCCTCGTTATACGAGTCTTTTCTCTCTTTATCCCTCTATTAATTCCAAAAAAAAAAAAACAAAAAACACTTCAAATGACCTAAAAGTATTTTCATTTTTATATCAGAGATTCTTGCACTGTTGCATTATTATTTTGTTTTCTTCGTGCTTCCCGTGTCTTTGCTCCGCATATATATTTGTTTCTTGCTTGGTTTTGTTTATAGCAATTCCACGAAAGATTCTGTAAACTTATTCTACATGCAGAGAAAATTAGTCGATAAATTCAATTTGGGATATAGTTTTTAATTATCGTTAATTGAAGGACTAGTTCGTCTTGCAAACCAGTATTCGCAACAGAGTTCTTATCTTTTATTTATTCACAACAATGGCTCCCAGAACTGGAAAGGCCAAGCCTCATAAAGCTAAAGGAGAGAAGAAGAAGAAGGAAGAAAAAGGTCATTTAATTTCTTTCATGTTCATTGCATCAATCATTATATTATTTTCTTCTCCTTTTCTATAGTTTCCTTTATATATATAATATTACATATTCTTTTTTTATTCTTAAAAGTGAAAACACAACTATTGTTTGGTTGTCTTTATCTGATTATTGAGTTATTATTAGACCATACAAAAGATCGAAATGTACGGTTCAAAAAATTTCTCTTCCATTTTCTCACCATCCCTGCACCCAATTGGACCCTTCAGTTTGTTCAGGTAAAACGTACGTACACATACTTCTTTGGGGGGGAAAACTATACACACAGATACAATAAGGGCGGGCCTCTGTCTATGTGTGTGTGTGTTCATATATATGATATGAATGCAAGTAGTGAATTGGTGTAATTTTTTGCAAGAATGCTGAATTTGGGTCTGGTTGATTTTGTATGAAATGTATAGTTTTGCCTACAGTCATTGAAGCCACCGTTGAAACGCCAGACGACTCTCAAGTGACTCTCAAGGTAATGTAATAAGTTAGTGTTTAGCATTTGTGGTAATATATGTTGTTGTTTGTATTTGAAAATGTATAAAAATAAAAATAAAAATTAAATTTATTTTTAATATCATTATATTTCAAACAAAAAAAAGTTTGAAAATTAAATATAATTAATCACGCCGACAAACGGGATCTAATTTTCCTGAATAGCATAGTTAGTGTCATTAACCATTCTTAACACAGGCATAAATTTAATGTTGTTGGTAGGTACTTATTTCTTTACTCCTGCGTTATATTTTCCTTTTCTTTTTTCTTCGGGCAAGGAAACTCTACTGTCAGATGATGAGCTGCATTTTTATTGGCTTATGTGTGGTGTGCTTGGTTTATTTTTTTATTTTTTTATTTTTTTGTTGCATGTATTTGTAGGGCATCTCTACGGACAGGATCTTAGATGTAAGAAAGCTTCTTGGGGTGCATGTCGAGACGTGCCATCTGACCAATTTCTCCTTATCTCACGAGGTAACTTAACTGGTCCTTTTTGAACTAGTTTTTTAGGAGTTATCAATGGGTCTCTTTTCCGCACTGGGAGCAACACATTGTGCGTTCTGGGCGTGGTCCATTATTGTACTCGGTTCAAGTTCATTTAAGAGCCTAACGCATGGGAGGCGGGGTTGATAGCTTGGGGGTATGGGACCGGTTTGATTTTTAATATTCGGAATTACAAATAAAATAATGTTTTTTCTTTAAGAAATCACTTTCAAAGTACGTCTGGAAGATAAGGATATCAAAAACATTTACTAGCTTTGTTTTTACAGTTTTGACAAAAAAAACATCTTGAGAAAAAAAACACCAGAAAAAGAGAAGAAAATGTAAAGGAAATTAAAGCCCCCCACCTTGGTATTTTTGAGTGAGGTGGTCATGTAATTGCGCTATTTAATTACATATTCAAAATTTTATTGTGCATTTTCTGGACAAGAAAAAATCACTTATTGTCTTCTTCTCTGTTGCTTTGCCAGGAACACAAATGGCCTTGCTATTAAATTTATTTGTTTTTTATATTTTAAAAGTATTTTTTATAAATATTTTTAAGTTAAAGTACAATAATTATCAAACTTTAAATGCTACGATGTTAGCTCAAACTGCCTGATATTTGAGCATAAGCAGCCACATAAGAACTTCAGTCGTCATTTATTCAACACAGTGTGCTAGATTCATCATAAGATATTGCCAGATTGGTAGGCACTGCCTGCCTGAAGTACTGTTTAACCTAACGCCCACCCAACTTGCAGCTTATCATAGTTAGAAACAAAGAGGGCGAAGAACAAAGAACAAGTACTACGAACTGTCCCATTTTTCCTTTCTCAATCTGATAGGAT
>Ga0325403_1003134_pt1 | contig 14949 bp, 10 predicted proteins | sample PopdelMetagenome_19_FD_205665 | JGI IMG/M metagenome (GOLD analysis project Ga0325403, IMG submission 205665) | Populus deltoides microbial communities from Bellville, Georgia, United States - Xylem-PdKOR-R4 | ecosystem: Host-associated > Plants > Phyllosphere > Stem > Wood/Secondary xylem...
ACCCGGACGGTGACGGCCCGCTCGGCGGCCTGGGCGGTCTTGCCCAGCAGCACCGCGGCGACGACGGGCTCCTCGATGCTCTCCACGACCCGGTCGGTGAGGCGCTGGCTCAGCTCGAGCTGCTCCACGGCGTACTCGACGGCCCGCTCCGGGTGGCCCGTCTCCACGAGGACGACGACGGTGTGCAGGCGGTTCGCCGCCTCGTGCGCCTGCGAGCGCAGGGCCTCCGACAGCGCCCGGGTCGAGTCCAGCTCGCCGGTGAGCTCCTCCAGCTCGGTGCGGTCGCGCAGGGTCATCACCGCGCCCCTCCGGTTGCCGTCCCACGGCACCTGCGACTGGCTCACCACCAGCACCCGCTCGTCGGTGAGGTGGGTCTCGTCCGTGGCGGTGCGCCCGTCGACGAGGAGGTCGCGCAGCGAGGGCGCGACCGGCAGGTCGGCGGCGGGGCGGCCCACGGGGTCGTCGGCCCGGTCGTCCAGGCCCAGCAGGCGCCGCCCCTCGTCGTTGGCGACGCCCACCCGCCCGTCGGGGTCGACGACGACGAGCCCCTCGCGCACCGAGTGGAGCACCGCCTCGTGGGAGGAGTACATGCGCTCCATCTCCTCGATGCCCATCCCGTGCGTCTGGCGCCGCAGCCGCCGCGACACCAGCGCGCTGCCGGCGAGGGCCACCAGCACCAGCGCCCCCAGGGCCGCCAGCGGCACCGGCAGGCTGCGCAGGAACTCCTCGTGCAGCTGCGCGGTGGTCACGCCCACGGCCACGAGCGCCACCACCCGCCCGTCACCGGCGAGCACGGGCACCACCGCGCGCACCGAGGGCCCGAGGGTGCCGGTGTAGGTCTCGGTGTAGGGCCTGCCGGCCAGCGCCTGCTCGCGCGACCCGAGGTAGGTCCTGCCGATCTCCTCCGGCCTCGGGTGCGTCCACCGCGTCCCGTCCGGCGCCATGACCGTGATGAAGGAGATCCGCGTCTCGGCGCGCACCGCCTCGGCGAAGGGCTGCAGGACGGCGGTCGCGGAGCCCGGGGCGGCGACCTCCTCGGCAGCCGCCTCGACGACCACCGGGCTCAGCGCGATCGCCTCGGCGATGCCGAGCACGCGCTCGCCGGCGGCCCGCTGGTCGCTGCGCACGTCGAGCACCGCGTCCAGGACGGCGACCCCCAGCAGGAGCAGCACCAGCAGCCCCGCCTGCAGCGCGAGCAGCTGCCGCGCGAGCGACATGGCCCGCACCCGCGTCATGAGCACCCCCACAGGATGACGTGCTGGTCAGCCGCCTGTGAACACAAGGTTCACAACGGCCGCCCGGCTGGCGGCTCCGGGCACTCTTCTGGCAGACGGGACCCAACCCGTGGCACACCGGAGCGGAGCAGCTCCGGACACGACGACGTGGAGGTGCGCTGACCATGAGCAGCTCAGCAGCAGCGGTCCCGGCCGGGACGGCCCCCAAGAAGCACAAGGACAAGTCGCACTGGCTCTACATCGGCGTGATCGTCGCCGTGACGGCCGGCATCGTCCTGGGCCTGGTGGCCCCGGAGACCGCCAAGGAGATGAAGCCGATCGGTGCGGCCTTCATCGACCTGGTGAAGATGATGATCGGCCCGGTGATCTTCTGCACCATCGTCCTGGGCATCGGCTCCATCCGGAAGGCCACGACGGTCGGCAAGGTCGGCGGCATCGCCCTCGGCTACTTCCTGGCGATGTCGACCTTCGCCCTGCTGATCGGCCTGGTCGTCGGCAACCTGATCCACCCGGGTGACGGCCTCACCATCTCCGACTCCGACGCGGCCGCCGCGGCCAGCGCCGCCGAGAAGGCCGCCGCCGCGTCCTCCGAGGCCGGCGGTGTCATCGGCTTCGTCACCAGCCTGATCCCGACCACGCTGTTCTCCGCCCTGGTGCAGGAGCAGGTGCTGCAGGTGCTCGTGATCGCGCTGGTGGTCGGGTTCGCGCTGCAGACCATGGGTGACTCCGGCAAGCCGCTGCTCGACCTGGTCGGCAACCTGCAGAAGCTCGTCTTCAAGATCCTCGCCTGGGTGATGTGGCTGGCCCCGGTCGGCGCGTTCGGCGCCATCGCCGGCGTCGTCGGGGAGACCGGCGTCGACGCCCTCAAGGCCCTCGCGATCCTCATGGGCGCCTTCTACCTGACCTGCGCCGTCTTCGTCTTCGCCATCCTCGGCACGATCCTGCGCGTGGTCACCGGTCTCAACATCTTCAGCCTGCTGAAGTACCTGGGCCGCGAGTTCCTGCTCATCGTCTCCACGTCCTCCTCCGAGACCGCGCTGCCCCGCCTCATCGCCAAGATGGAGCACCTCGGCGTCGCCCGCCCGGTCGTCGGGATCGTCGTGCCGACCGGCTACTCCTTCAACCTCGACGGCACCGCGATCTACCTGACGATGGCCTCGATCTTCATCGCCGACGCGATGGGCACCCCGCTGTCGATCCCGGCGCAGATCGGTCTGCTGGCCTTCATGATCCTCGCCTCCAAGGGCGCGGCCGGTGTCACCGGCGCCGGCCTGGCCACCCTGGCCGGCGGCCTGCAGGCCCACGCCCCGGCCCTGGTCCCCGGCGTCGGCTTCATCGTGGGCATCGACCGGTTCATGTCCGAGGCCCGCGCCGTGACCAACTTCGCCGGCAACGCGGTGGCCACCGTCCTGGTGGGCACCTGGACCAAGGAGATCGACAAGGACCGCGTCCGCTCGGTCCTCGCCGGCGACATCCCCTTCGACGAGGCCTCCCTCGCCGCCGACGGTGGCCACGGCACCCCGACCGCTGGCCCCGACTCCCCGTCCGAGCGCGAGGGCGACCTCGACCTCTCGGGTGACCGCTCGCTGGTGGGCAGCGCCCAGCGCTGACGCGGCGCACCGACGGCGCGGGCGCCGACCTCCAGCCAGGGGGGTCGGCGCCCGCGCTCGTCTGCACCGCCCGCGACGCGCCCTCGCGACGCCCCGCGCCGCCCCCGAGGTGTCAGCCCAGGGAGGCGGCGCTGGCGTCGCGTGCGGTCGACAGCTCGCCGAGCACAGCGCGCTCGATGCTGGCGGCGTCGGCCTCGGACAGGTCGATGAACCGCAGCGCCAGCTCGGCGCGGTCGGAGTCGACCCGGACCACCTCGGCGCGGGTGGTGACGGTCTGCTCGTCGGCGACCTCGACGACGACCTCGAGCTCGGAGTCGGCCAGGCCGGCGCCGCCGAGGTTGGCGAGCGCGGCGTCGGTGGCGAGCACCACGCGGGCGCCGGTGCGCGAGAGGTCGATGGTGCGTGCGGCGGCGGCGACGCGCCCGCGCAGCTGGGCGCGGCGGGCGAGGTCGGCGCGGGGCTCGGCGCGCTGGTGCTCGGTGGCGAGGGCGAGGACCCCGGTCAGCAGCACCTCTCCAGGGGTCGCCGTGCCCTCCACGACGGCCTCGAGGACGAGCGCGGCGCCGCTGCTCAGCGCCACGTGCGCCCACACGGGCGCGTCGGTCAGCTCGGCGGCCGACGCCTCGTCGAGGGCGACGACGGCGGTGGCGACCAGACCCGCGGGGCTGGTGCTCCAGTCGTCGAGGCGCCCGAGGTGCTCGGGACCGCCGGAGATCGGGAGGAGCCGCACGGCGGCACCGACCGGGGGGACCTGGGAGGAAGCCGTGGACACGTTCGCGACCCTAGCCCTCGCGGCGTGTCGCAGCGGGCGTTTCCGGGCAAGGCCGGGCGCACCCGCTGCGACAGCGGCCGGAGACCGCGCAGACGGGGTCGGGCAGGGTCAGACGGGGCCAGACGGGGCCAGGCGGGGCCAGACGGGTCAGGCGCCGACGAGGCGCTGGGCGAGGTAGCCCGGCACCTGGTCGAGCGCGACGCGCTCCTGCGTCATCGTGTCCCGGGAGCGCACGGTGACGGCGTGGTCATCGAGGGTGTCGAAGTCCACGGTGAGGCAGAACGGGGTGCCGATCTCGTCCTGGCGGCGGTAGCGGCGGCCGATGGCGCCGGCGTCGTCGAAGTCGACGTTCCAGCTCTTGCGCAGCTCCGCGGCGAGGTCGCGGGCCTTGGGAGACAGGTCGGCCGAGCGCGACAGCGGCAGCACCGCGGCCTTGACCGGCGCGAGCCGGTGGTCGAGCCGGAGCACGGTGCGCTTGTCGACACCGCCCTTGGCGTTGGGGGCCTCGTCCTCGGCGTACGCCTCGACGAGGAACGCCATCAGGGAGCGGGTCAGGCCGGCGGCCGGCTCGATGACGTAGGGCACCCAGCGCTCCCCCTTGGCCTGGTCGAAGTAGCTCAGGTCGGTGCCGGAGTGCTCGCTGTGGGTCTTCAGGTCGAAGTCGGTGCGGTTGGCGATGCCCTCGAGCTCGCCCCACTCCGAGCCGGTGAACCCGAACCGGTACTCGATGTCGACGGTGCGGGTGGAGTAGTGCGACAGCTTCTCGGCGGGGTGCTCGTAGTGGCGCAGGTTGTCGCGGTCGATGCCGAGGTCGACGTACCAGTCGGTGCGGTTCTCGATCCAGTACTGGTGCCACTCGGCGTCGGTGCCGGGCTCGACGAAGAACTCCATCTCCATCTGCTCGAACTCGCGGGTGCGGAAGATGAAGTTGCCGGGCGTGATCTCGTTGCGGAACGACTTGCCGATCTGGCCGATGCCGAACGGCGGCTTCCTGCGCGCCGAGCCCATGACGTTGGCGAAGTTCACGAAGATGCCCTGGGCGGTCTCGGGGCGCAGGTAGTGCAGGCCGGACTCGTCCTCGACGGGACCGAGGTGCGTCTTCAGCATCATGTTGAAGTCGCGGGGCTCGGTCCACTCGCCGCGGGTGCCGCAGTTCGGGCAGGCGATCTCGGTCAGGCCCGCGGGCGCGCGGCCCTTCTTCTCCTCGAACTCCTCGGCCAGGTGGTCGGCGCGGTAGCGCTTGTGGCACTGCTGGCACTCGGTGAGGGGGTCGGTGAAGACGCCGACGTGGCCCGAGGCCACCCACACCCTGCGCGGCAGGATCACGGAGGAGTCCAGGCCGACGACGTCGTCGCGGCTGGTCACCACCGAGCGCCACCACTGGCGCTTGATGTTCTCCTTGAGCTCGACGCCCAGCGGCCCGTAGTCCCACGCCGACCGGGTGCCGCCGTAGATCTCCCCGGAGGGGAAGACGAAGCCGCGCCGCTTGGCGAGGCTGACGACGTCGTCGATGCTGGACTTCTTCTTGGGGCTGGGCGTGCTCACGGGAGACCCTCTCCGGCTGGCGTGTCGGTGGACGCCCGATGGTAGGTCACCCCTTCGGGGGGCCTCCCAGCACGAAGTCGACGGCGGCGTCGCGGAAGTGCCGCGAGACCGGGGCGTTGAAGTGGTTGCGGCCCGGGATCTCGAAGAAGCGCCCGCCGGGCGTGGCCGCCGCCAGCCGCTGCGAGCCGGCGAGGATGCCGTCCTCGCTGCCGGTGCAGAACAGCACCGGGACCTGCGGCGGGTCGTGGGGGTCGGGGTCGTCGTCCGGTCCCCCGCGGCGCAGGCCCTCGACCAGGGCGACCAGGGACAGCACGTCGTTGCCGGGCACGGCGCTGGCCATCGTGAGGTAGCCCGCCGTCACGCGGTCCGACGGCGCCTCGCCGGTGGCGAGGGCGTGCCGGGCCTCCTCGGTGCGGAACCGGGTCAGGGGGGCTCCGTCGGGGATGCCGCCGAGCACCGCGCGCCGGATCCGGTCCGGCATCTCCAGGGCCGCCCGCCAGCCGACCCTGGCCCCGAGGGAGTAGCCGACGTAGGCGGCGTCCATCACCAGGTACGTGTCGAGGACGACGCGCAGGTCCTCCACGAGCAGGTCCAGGGAGTACGCGTCGCGCTCGCGGGGCTTGTCGGAGGCGCCGTGGCCGCGCTGGTCGACGCCGATGACGCGGACCCCGGCGCGGGTGAGGTCGCGCACCCAGCCGGTGCGGACGAAGTTGGCCGTGAAGCTCGAGGCGAAGCCGTGGACGGCGAGGACGACGGGGGCTCCGCTCTCGGCGCCGTCGTCACCCGCGGGGCGCACGTCGTAGGTGGCGATGCGGCGCCGGTCCTCGGACATGACGATCTTGGGGGTGGGGTCGGTCTGCTCGGGCACCCGCAGATCATGGCGGACTCCCAGCCCGTGCACAGCCGACCGCGCCCCGTCCGGCGCTGCGGGTCGCGTCACCGGGCGTGCCGCTCGAGGAAGTCGTAGACCTCGGCGTCGTCGACGCCGGGGAAGGAGCCCGTGGGCAGGGGCGCGAGCACGTGGGCGTGCATCGTGGCCGACGGCCAGCTGCGGCCCGCCCAGCGGTCGGCGAGCTCGCCCGGCGGACGCTTGCAGCAGCCGTCGTCGGGGCAGGTCGAGCGGGCCCGCACCGCGGTGTCTCGGCCCCGGAACCACTTGGCGTGCACGTAGGGGACGCCCACGGTGATCGAGAACCGGCTGCCGCTGGCGTTGCGCCCGGTCTGGGCGCTGCACCAGAACGTGCCGCCGGGGGTGTCGGTGTACTGGTGGAACTCGGTGGTCCTGTCGCGCTGCGCGAAGACGGCGCGCGCGGCCCAGCGGCGGCACACGTACTGCCCCTCCACCGCGCCGGCAGCGTCGGCGGGCAGACCCACGCCGTCGTCCTCGTAGCCCTTGGTGAGGGCGCCGTCCTCGGTGACGCGCAGGAAGTGCAGGGGGATGTCGAGGTCGTGCGTGGCGAGGTTGGTCAGGCGCCACGCGGCCGTCTCGTGGGTGATGCCGAAGGCGTCGCGGAAGTCCTCCACGGCGAGGTCCTTCGCGGCCTTGGCCGCGCGGAGCAGCTCCAGCGCCGGCGTGCGGGGCACCAGGCACGCCGCGGCGTAGTAGTTGATCTCCATGCGCTGGCGGAGGAAGTCGGCGTAGTCGACGGGAGCGGAGTGCTTGAGCAGCTGGTGGGCCATCGCCTGCAGCGCCAGCGAGCGCAGGCCGTGGCCGCCCGGGGTCGAGGCCGGCGGCAGGTAGATGCGCCCGTTCTCCAGGTCGGTGACCGTCCGGGTGGAGTGGGGCAGGTCGTCGACGTACAGGATCGTCAGCCCCAGCTCGGCCGCCATCCGCGCCACGGTGCGGTGGGTCAGCGGTCCGGCGCCGTGCCCCGCCGCACGCAGCTGCTGCTCCGCCAGCTGCTCCAGCTCGGGCAGGTGGTTGTGGACGGTGCGCATCGTGCGCCGCAGCTCGGTGTTGGCGCGCCGGGCCTCCTCGGGGGTGGCGCTCGCGGCCTCGTCGCGGCGGCGGAGCTCGCCGTGCAGGCCCACCAGCGCCTCGAGGGCCTCGGTGGGGAGCGTGCGCGAGGGCCGCACCGCGGGCAGCCCGAGCCGTGCGTACGCGGGGCTGCCCTGGGCGCGCTCGAGCGCGATCTCGAGGGCGGCGCGCCGGGTGGGCGGCTCGGGGTCGAGCAGGGACGCGGTCGGGACGCCGAGCGCCTGGGCCAGCGCCGACAGCAGGCCGAGCCGCGGCTCGCGGTGCCCGTTCTCCACCAGCGACAGCTGGCTGGCGGAGACGCCGGTGTCGGCGGCCAGCTGGTCGAGCGTGAGCCCGCGCTGCGTGCGGAGGTGGCGCACCCGGCGGCCGAGGGTCAGCGGGTCGGTGGTGGGGCCTGCGGGCGTCACGCGCTTCACGCTAGCGCAAGAACAACGATTCTTCACAGCACCTGGCCGTGGAGATGGCGGGTGGAGCGGGAACAGTAGGGAGCAGACAGCACGGATCCCCGCCCTTCCGAAGGAGACCCGCCATGACGCTCATCGACGAGACCCCGCTCAGCACCGGCTCCGAGCGCCCCGACGTCCACACCTGGGTGTCCCGGATCGCCGAGCTCACCCAGCCGGCGCGCGTGGTGTGGTGCGACGGCTCCGGCGCCGAGCGCCACCGCCTGGTGGCGATGGGGGTGCGCAAGGGCACCCTCGAACCGCTCCCCGAGCCGCACTACGGCAGCTACCTCGTGCGCTCGGCCCCCGACGACGTCGCCCGCGTCGAGGACCGCACCGTCATCGCCACCACCGACCCCGACGACGCCGGCCCCACCAACAACTGGCGCGACCCGGTGGACCTCGAGGCCGAGCTCGTGGAGCTCTTCGAAGGTTCCATGCGCGGACGCACCATGTGGGTGGTGCCCTTCTCCATGGGTCCCGTGGGCGGCCCCATCTCCCAGCTCGGCGTGCAGGTGACCGACTCCCTGTACGCGGTGCTGTCCATGGGCACCATGACCCGCGTGGGCACGGCCGCCCGCGAGCTCATCGAGGCCGGGGCGCCGTGGGTGCCCGCCGTGCACTCGGTCGGCTTCCCGCTGACGGACGAGTTCGGGCAGCAGGTCCGCGAGGACGTCGCCTGGCCCTCCAACGACACCAAGCTCATCGCGCACTTCCCCGAGAGCCGGCAGATCTGGAGCTACGGCTCCGGGTACGGCGGCAACGCGCTGCTGGGCAAGAAGTGCTTCGCCCTGCGGATCGCCTCGGCCATGGGCCGCGAGGAGGGCTGGCTCGCCGAGCACATGCTCCTGGTGCGCGTCACCACCCCGGAGGGGAAGCAGTACCACGTGGCCGGCGCCTTCCCCTCGGCGTGCGGCAAGACCAACTTCGCGATGATGACGCCCAGCCTCCCCGGCTGGAAGGTCGAGACCCTCGGTGACGACATCGTCTGGATGCGCCGCGACGCCGAGGGCCGCCTGCGGGCCATCAACCCCGAGGCCGGCTTCTTCGGCGTGGCCCCCGGCACCTCCGAGGCCACCAACCCCGCGGCGCACTCGATGCTCTGGGGCAACACGATCTTCACCAACTGCGCCCAGACCGCCGAGGGCGACGTGTGGTGGGAGGGGCTGACCCCCGTCCCGCCGGCCGGTCTCGTGGACTGGACCGGCCAGCCCTGGGCGCCCGAGTCGGGCAGGCCCGCCGCGCACCCGAACGCCCGCTTCACCGTGGCGGCCGAGCAGTGCCCGACGCTGGCCGACAGCTGGGACGACCCCGAGGGCGTCGTCGTGGACGCGGTCCTCTTCGGCGGCCGCCGCGCCACCACCGTCCCGCTGGTCGCCCAGGCCCGCGACTGGGCGCACGGCGTCTTCCTCGGCGCCACCATGGCCTCGGAGAAGACGGCCGCGGCCGAGGGCACCGTCGGTGAGGTGCGCCGCGACCCGTTCGCGATGCTGCCCTTCACCGGCTACAACGCCGCCGACCACTGGGGCCACTGGCTGGAGCAGGGCGAGCTCCTCGGCGAGCACGCGCCGGCGCTGTTCTCGGTGAACTGGTTCCGCAAGGACGACGACGGCGGCTTCCTCTGGCCGGGCTTCGGCGACAACAGCCGCGTCCTGGAGTGGGTCGTCGCCCGCCTCGAGGGGCGCGTCGACGCCGTCGACACCCCCGCCGGCCTGGTGCCCCGGGCCGAGGACCTCACCACGGACGACCTGGGGCTGGCCGAGGGCGTGCTGGAGCAGCTGCTGACCGCGGACCCGGCGGACTACGCCCGGGAGGCCGATGGCGTGGAGGAGCTGTTCGCCCGCTTCGGCGACCGCCTCCCCCGGGCGATGCGCGACCAGCTCGCCGAGCTGCGCAGCCGCACGGACGCCGACGGGCGGACCGCGTGAACCGCTGGTCGCTGCGCAGCGACCGCCGTCCGGGCCTGGTGCGCGCCACCGGCCCGGGCGGCGGCCCCGCCGGGTCAGCCCGCGCGCTGACCGCCAGCCGGACCCGGGTCCGCAGCACCGCCCTGGTCGAGGGCCGCGGCGGAGGTCTCGGCGGTGGGCGCGTCGACGGCCCCGCCGTAGCGCCGGTCGCGGCGGGCGTAGTCCTCGACGGCGCGCCACAGGACGCGGCGGTCGACGTCCGGCCAGGGCGTGTCGACGAACATCAGCTCGGCGTAGGCCGACTGCCAGAGCATGAAGTTGGACGTCCGCTGCTCACCGCTGGTGCGCAGGAAGAGGTCGACGTCCGGTAGGTCGGGCTCGTCGAGGTGGCGGGCCAGGGCGCGCTCGTCGATCCTCTCCGGGTCGAGCCGCCCGGCCGCCACCTCCCGGGCCAGCGCCTTCGCGGCGTCGGCGATCTCCGCGCGGCCGCCGTAGTTGACGCACATCGTCAGGGTGCAGGTGGAGTTGCCGGCGGTGAGCTGCTCGGCCTCCTCCAGCTCCTTGATGACGCTGCGCCACAGGCGCGGGCGCCTCCCGGCCCAGCGGACGCGCACGCCCCACTCGTGCATGGTGTCGCGGCGCCGGCGGATGACGTCGCGGTTGAACCCCATGAGGAAGCGCACCTCCTCCGGGGAGCGCTTCCAGTTCTCGGTCGAGAACGCGTACGCCGAGACGTGCGTCACCCCCACCTCGATCGCACCGGCGACGACGTCGAGCAGGGACGCCTCCCCCATCTTGTGGCCCTCGACGCGCGACAGGCCCCGGGCGTTGGCCCAGCGGCCGTTGCCGTCCATGACGATCGCCACGTGCTTCGGCAGCAGGTGTTCGGGAACGGCGGGGGCCCGCTCTCCGGAGGGGTGCGGCGGCGGGGGCACCACCGGCGCCGTCCGCGCCGCGCTCCCCCGGCCCGCGCCGGCTGCTCGTCCGGACCGACCACGCATGCTGCTCCTCACGCTCGCTCGACCAGGGGCAGCGACCTCACCGCCCGCTCCAGGTGCCACTGCAGGTAGGCCGCCACCAGGCCGCTGCCCTCGCGGCGCTGCCGCGCCTCGGAGGCGTCGGCGCGGTCCCAGTCTCCCGAGAGCAGCTGCTGCAGCAGGGCCAGCGTGCGCGCGTCGGGGGCGGCCGCACCGGGCGGACGGCACACGGCGCAGACCACCCCGCCGGCCGCGACGGCGAAGGCGGGCTGGGAGGCGGCCGCGGCCGCCGGGTCGCCGCACTGGGCGCACGCCGCCAGGCTCGCGCCCCACCCGGCGACGGCCATGGCCCGCAGCAGGTAGGCGTCGAGCACCAGGGACGGGTCGTGCTGGCCGGCGGCGAGGGTGCGCATCGCCCCGACCACGAGCAGGAACTGCTGGGTGGCGGGCTCGCGCTCCTCCGGCGTGAGGCGTTCGGCGGTCTCGGCGACGGCGGCCGCCGCCGTCCACCGGCCGTAGTCCTCCGCGAGGAAGCGCCCGTAGGGCGCCAGCGTCTCGACCTGGGTGACGACGTCGAGCGAGCGGCCCACGTGCAGCTGCACGTCGAGCAGCATGTACGGCTCGAGCCGGGCCCCGAAGCGGCTGGAGGTCCGGCGCACGCCCTTGCCCACCGCACGCACCCTGCCGTGGTGGCGGGTCAGCAGCGTCACGATGCGGTCGGCCTCGCCCAGCTTGTGGGTGCGCAGCACGACGGCTTCGTCCCGGTAGGTGCGCACCCGCTCATCGTGCCGCACGGCGGTGACAGCCCTACCGTGATCGGCATGTCCAGCAGCTCCAGCCTCGCAGGTGCGCGCGGCGCCAGCCGCCCGGCGCCGTCGGCCGACACCGCCCGCGCCACCGCCGTCGTCGTCAGCGCCGTGGTGGCGCTGGTCGGCGGGTTCCTCGGCTCCGGCGCGGTGGTGGGCACCCCGATCGACCAGGCCGCCGGCGGAGCGCTGTCCGCGAGTGCGACGCTCGTGGCACCCGCCGGGCCGGCGTTCGGGATCTGGTCGGTCATCTACGCGGGCCTGCTGGCCCTGGCCGTCCACCAGCTGCTGCCGTCGCAGCGCCAGGACGCGCGGCAGCGCGCCACGGGCTGGTGGGTGGTGGCGTCCCTGCTGCTCAACGCGGCGTGGATCCTCACCGCCCAGGCCGGGTCGGTGAACGGCGCCCTCGTGGTCATCGCCCTGCTGCTGGCGGTGCTGGTGGTGGCCTTCGTGCGGCTGCGCACCACGTCGACGGACCGGCGCGGTGGCGCCCGCCCGGCGTCGCCGCTGCAGCTGGTGCTCCTCGACGGCGTGCTGGGGCTCTACCTCGGGTGGGTCAGCATCGCCGCGGTCGCCAACGCCGCCGCCGCGCTGGCCGCGGGCGGGCTCCCGGTCACCGGCGCCCTGGCGACGGCGCTGGCCGTCGTGGTCCTGGTCGTCGCCGCGGCGGTCGGCTGGCTGCTCGCCGTCGGGGGTCAGGGGCGCGTCGCCCCGGCGCTGTCGCTGGCCTGGGGCCTGTCCTGGATCGCCGTGGGCCGCTGGTCCGGGCAGCCGGAGGCCCCGGTGGTGAGCGTCGTCGCCGTGCTCGCCGCGCTGGCCGTGCTGGCCGCGCCGCTGGTGGTGCGAGCCCGGGGCACCAGGCCCACCGCCGCCTGAGGCGCCGGGCGGCTGCTCAGGCGGTCGCCCGTGCGGCTGGCTGAGCAGCTGGCTGAGCAGCTGGCTGAGCAGCTGGCCGGGCCGCGGGGAGCTCGGGCGGGTCGACCTCGGCGCGGCCGCGGCCGCGGCGCTTGGCGGCCAGCATCGCGGCGTCGGAGCGGGCCAGCACCTGGGAGGCGGGGACGGGCCCGGTGACGCCCACCGACACGGTCACCGCCAGCCCCTCCGCCACCTCGGACCAGGGGTGGGCGGCCACCGCGTCGACCACGCGCTGGGCCTGGTGCCCCAGCTCTGCTCCGCACCGGGAGAGCACGACGAACTCGTCGCCGCCGTAGCGCGCGACCAGGTCACCCGGACCGCCCCCCGACCCGCCCCGCACCACCTCCACGAGCACGGCGGCCACCCTCCGCAGCACCTCGTCACCCACCTCGTGGGAGTGGTGGTCGTTGACGTCCTTGAACCTGTCGAGGTCCACGAAGCACGCCGCCACGGGCTCGCCGGTGCGGCCGGCCAGCGCCAGCGCCTCGTCCAGCCCGCGGCGGTTGGCCACGCCGGTGAGGGCGTCGGTGAGGACGGCCAGGTCTGCGGCGTCGCGGGCCCGGGCCGCGCTGCGGGCCCGGCGCAGGGCCTCGACCTCCGACACCAGGGACCGGCTGCCGGCCGCGGTGCGGGTGAGCAGCAGGCGGGCCAGGTCGCGCCACCGGTCGGTGCGGGGCGCGAGCAGCTGGACGGGGTCCGCTCCCGCGGCCGCGGCCCGCTCGCGCGCGTCCACCTCCGCGCGCCCGGCGAGCACCGCGTACGCCCACACGCCCGGCTCGGTGCGGTGCGTCTGGTCGAGGGCCTCGTCGAGGCACTCCCCCGCGGTCGCGAGGTCGCCGCGGTGCAGCGCCTCACCCGCCAGGTGCAGCAGAGCCGTCACGCCCTCGACGCGACCGGTCAGGGCACCCCTGCGGGCCGCGGTGAGCAGCCCCCCGGCGGCGGCGGTGGCGGTGGCGTGGTCGCCGAGGCGCTGCCACGCCAGGGCCTCCACGGCGGTGGAGCGCAGCACGTGGGTCAGCTCGCCGGCCTCCTGGGCGCAGCGCCTCCAGCGCAGCGCGAGCTCCACCACGCGGCGCCACTGGTGGCCGGCCTCCGCGGCGTCGCCGCAGAGCTCGGCGCTGGCGGCGCGCTCGGCGACGAGGACGACCAGCTCGGGCAGCACGTTGAGCTCGTGCACGCCCTCGGCGGTGCGCACGTCGACGAGGACCCTGCGCAGCAGCACCTCGGCCTCGGGGTGGGCGCCCGCGGCCTGCAGGGCCAGGCCCGCGGCCATCGTCGCCGACAGCCGGTTGACGTGCCGCGACGGCGTGGTGTCGAGCAGGTCCAGCGCCTCGGCGAGGTGCTCGACGGCGCGCGCTGGCCGGCCGGACGTGAACGCCACCTCCGCGGCCAGGGCCAGGGCCTTGGCGCGCCACAGCGCGTCCTGGGCGCCGGTGGAGCCGAGGAGGTCCTCGAGCAGGTCACCGGCGCGACCCAGCTCGGCGAGGTCCACGAGCGCGAGCGCACCGACGTAGCGCAGGTAGCTCGCCGTCCCGAGGTCGCCGTGGGCCTCCACCCACGGCAGCGCCTCGACGCAGCGCGCGGCGCAGGCGGCGAAGTCGCAGGCGTCGAGGGCGGCGCCGACCTCCACCACGAGGCCGTGGAAGGGTCCCGGTGCCCCGTGCACCACGAGCGCTCCACCCGTCACGCCAGCCCCCCAGCCGGAGCGCCCCCGCACTCCGTCCACGGAGGTGTCGACAGGGCGCCCCCGGCACTTGAGCCGGGAGCACCCCGTCGGGGGCTCAGCCGCGCGCGGCGCGGTTGACGGCCGAGACCACCGCCTTCAGCGAGGCCACCGTGGTGTTCGCGTCGATCCCGACGCCCCACAGCACCCGCCCGCCGACCTCGCACTCGACGTACGCGGCCGCCGTGGCGTCACCGCCGGCGCCGAGGGCGTGCTCGGCGTAGTCGCGGACGGCGACACCGGTGCCCTGGGCGGCCAGCGCCGACACGAACGCCGAGATGGGGCCGTTGCCCGCACCGGTGACGGTGCGCACCTCGCCGTCGACGACGAGGTCGACCTCGATGCTGTCCGCACCGCCGCCGCCACCGCCGGACGTGGAGGAGTTGGTGCGCAGGCCCTTCAGGGCGAAGCGCCCCCACGACGGGCTCGAGGTCGCGTGGTCCGCGGCCGGCAGGTACTCGTCGGCGAAGGCCTCCCACAGCTGCGCCGCGGTGACCTCGCCACCGGAGGAGTCGGTGCGGGCCTGCACGACCTGCGAGAACTCCACCTGCAGGCGGCGGGGCAGGTCGAGGGAGTGCTCGGTGCGCATCAGGTAGGCGACGCCGCCCTTGCCCGACTGGCTGTTGACGCGGATGACGGCCTCGTAGGAGCGGCCGACGTCGCGCGGGTCGATCGGCAGGTAGGGGACGGCCCACTCGGCGTCCTCGACGGCGACACCGCTCTGCGCGGCGCGGCGGGCCATCGTGTCGAAGCCCTTCTTGATGGCGTCCTGGTGGGAGCCCGAGAAGGCGGTGTAGACGAGGTCGCCCGCGTAGGGGTGGCGCTCGTGCACCGAGATCTGGTTGCAGTGCTCGGCGGTGCGGCGCACGCCGTCGACGTCGCGCAGGTCGACCTGCGGGTCGACGCCCTGGACCACCAGGTTCAGCGCCAGGGTGACCAGGTCGACGTTGCCGGTGCGCTCGCCGTTGCCGAACAGGCAGCCCTCGACGCGGTCGGCGCCGGCCTTCAGGCCGAGCTCGGCGGCGGCCACCGCGGTGC
>Ga0325403_1003135_pt1 | contig 14947 bp, 19 predicted proteins | sample PopdelMetagenome_19_FD_205665 | JGI IMG/M metagenome (GOLD analysis project Ga0325403, IMG submission 205665) | Populus deltoides microbial communities from Bellville, Georgia, United States - Xylem-PdKOR-R4 | ecosystem: Host-associated > Plants > Phyllosphere > Stem > Wood/Secondary xylem...
CCTTTACTTTATAACACTTCACTCTCAATTCTATGATGCAATTTTGGAGGGAAAGAAAAAATAATACCTTAAAAATCTCAAATTGTACTTAGAAATGAGATCAAGATGGAGTTAAATGTAGGGGGCAGTAACAGGAACATGGCATCAATTTTCTAATTTTATATATATATATATATACCTGCTTAATATACGTTTGATGGAAAGATAGGAGCTGTACGTGGACAGTGATATTTATATCATGTAGCATATTCTTAGGCACGTGTTGTGCAAGGATGGGCCTCTGGTCGGGCGAGGGCTGGCTTAGAGCATGTTTGTCTAAGCGGTAGTGTTTGCGTTTCTTGAAAATGCACTAATATACATGTTTGGTTACCATATGCTTGCAAAAATCTAAGACATGGGTCCCACCATTTATTGAGGCAGGACCGTAATTTTTAAAAAACAATAAAATCCTGCTTCTTGCAAGTTTAACCACAGGTTGAACTTTCTAGAGATAACAGAAAAGGAAAATTTATCAGCTTATCATTTTCTCTTTTGTTGCTCTTCTTGTCCGTTCTTCACATCTCTTCACTGCATACAACAACCCTACAGGAAAACTATTAGTGCTACACAACAAACAACAGTTAAACTAATGGTTGCGTGTCTTTCTACAAGAAACCATTGAATTATGAGGAAAACACGAGGAGGCAAAGGAAGGGGGCATGAAAGAGTTAGAAATGCAGGGCAGTTGTAAAGCCATTAATGTCTGAATAAAGACTAAGTTTGGTCAATATTTGTTGTGGAACTCTTTTTCAATGGGTTTGAACATGTATCCCATGACATTTTATTGGTTGTAATATTTTTTTACGTGATTGTTTATTAATATTATGAATGAAGTTTTTATAAGTAATTATACTATAATATTAAATTGAAAAATAATTTTTAACCAAACACATTAAACTATTTTTTGTTCAACCTCAATTTCAACCACAGTTTTAACCAAACATATATTTTTCCAAACCAACCATAACTAAAAGCACTTTTTATAAAACTACTTTTTTAAAACCACAACCACAACCACAACAGCTACCGCAATACCAAACACACTCTTACAGAGGACTGTGCTTTTGCATCTCTGACATCTTGTTGGAAAACAAGGAATATCTGTCACTCGTTGATCATAAACAAAAGAGTTTACATAACATAGCGTGGCATCATCAACTATCCACACGAATGACAATCTGCTGCCCACTGGACTAATCTTGTTACATACGTGCGATCCATGCACTGGGAGCTGAAATGGGGTCGGCAAACAACTATCCACACGAATGACAATCAGCTGAATCCACACCAGCCACACCAGTCATTCCCCTTTCCATCTCAGATCTTCTTTCAGCAAACTTCCCAGTCTTTTCTTTAGCGTCTTCCACTCCAGTCCCTCTTTCATCTCCCACCAATGTGCCCCTGTCACCACCTATCCTTCCTGTGCAGCCTCTGTGTCGTTTCCAACGGCATCACAGCCCTCCCCGTACTCTACGTGATTATGTTTGCAACCAAGTAACGTCTCCCAAACCAATGTTGCCTTCATCGTCCAGTCCCACCACAAGTACAAGGTATCCTCTTTGTAATTTCCTTTCTTATCACCGCTACTCACCACAACATAGCTCCTTTGTTGTCACCATTAGTCAGGATATTGAGCCCCGCTCATACACTGAAGCTGCCTCCCTTCCACAATGGCACAATGCCATGTAATCTGAGCTCGTAGCATTGGAAGCTAACCAGACTTGGTCCCTCACATCCCTCCCTCCTGGCTAGACTGCCATTGGATGTCGTTGGATCTACAAAATCAAACGTCATTTAGATGACACCATTGAGCGTCACAAAGCTCGGTTGGTGGCAAGGGTTACACACAGCTGGAAGGTATTGATTTCCATGACACATTCTCTCCTACTGCCAAAATGATTACCGTCCGTTGTTTATTGGCTTTAGCAGCAGCGCAGAATTGGTCCCTCCACCAGCTAGATGTACGCAATGCTTTCCTTCATGGTGATCTTCATGAAGAAATTTATATGTCTTCACCTCCTGGTCTTCAGCGATAAGGGGAGAACTTGGTATGTCACCTCAACAAGTCGTTGTATAGATTAAAGCAAGCGTCTCGCCAATGTTTTGCCAAATTCTCTACAGCTATTCAAGCTGCCGGATATGTTCAGTCTAAAGCAGATTATTCATTGTTCACATATCGCAATGACAAATCTTTTACCGTATTGTTGATATATGTTGACGACATTCTCATCACGGGTAATGACCTCAAGGCTATATCCACTCTTAAGAGCTTTTTGCACAATTGTTTTTGCATTAAGGATTTGGATGATTTGAAGTATTTTCTAGGCATTGAGGTCTCTTGATCAAAAAAATGTATTTCTATCTCACAACGGAAATATGCCTTGGAAATTCTGAAGGATAGTGGGGTTTTGGGTGCTAAACCCGTGAATTTTCCTATGAAACAAAACACAAAACTCTCTGATACAGGTGACTTGCTTAAAGATCCATCTCAGTATAGAAGACTTGTGGGGTGCCTAATCTACTTAACTATTACACGACCGGATATCATGTATTCTGTACATGTGCTAAGTTGGTTTATACATGCACCACACAAACCAAACATGGAGGCTGCCTTGCGTGTGTTGCGTTACCTGAAAGGTGTTTCAGGTCAAGGTTTGTTTTTCTCTTCTCAAAATGATATGTCTCTGCGAGCTTTTTGTGATTCAGATTGGGCTGGTTACGCAATGACTCGGAGATCAACTACAGGTTATTGTGTTTTTTTTTGGTTCTTCGCTTGTTTATTAGTGAACGGAAAGACAGAAAACAATGTCACTCTCCTCAGCAGAAGTCGAATACAGAGCTATGACAAATATATGCTGTGAGTTATCTTAGTTACGATCATTGTTGAAAGACCTACGGATATTGCATCCGAAACCAGCACTACTACTCTGTGATAACAAAGTAGCTTTACACATAACAGCTAATCCAGTTTTCCGTGAGAGAACTAGACATATAGAAATGAATTGTCACTTCATTCAGGACAAAATACAGGATGGTTCAATCATGATTGAATTTGTTACTTCAGCAGAACAACTTACGGATGTCTTCACTAAACCATTAGGAAAAGAGAGCTTCTCCATCATGATTCACAAGTTGGGAGTTCTTGACATCCACTCTCCAACTTGAGAAGGAGTGTTAATATAGAATCAACAATATCTCATGTTTACGTAATGTATTAAGAAACATAAGTTGTCAAAGATATGTATTTCTATTGTAACTCTTATTCTAGAATTAGCTTAGCACAATATAGAAAAATAATTTTGTACATAGTAGCAGCGACAGATTCAATAAACAACACAACAGGGTTGGCAAATCCTTTTCTTCTCTGAATTTACATTCCCTTGATGCTCAAGGCCACTAAGGAGCACTTGGGACGAAAATGGGTTACTGGCCATTGAAAAAAAGCTGTGATATTTGTCTTCTTTTTTTGTTACGATTAACCCATATATATTAACTTGGTCATGCTTTAAAAACTGAATTTAACTAGTAATTAACTTCCCGTGTAATTCAAAATTCATCGTACCTCTCTCAATAAAAAGAAAAAAAAAAGGCTTTCCGTTAATTAAAAGTGCTAAGTTTTCTCTTGGCCATATCATTATTGGTTGTAAACGAAACAAAATTGGATTCTCAAAAAAAGAAAGAAGAAAAGAAAAGTCCTCCTGTCTTAACCAACAAAGCACGAGACTCGCTCAAAACAATGAGCTTTGCCACTAAGAAACAAAAAAATAGCCTCTAATTTATAAGTTTGACCTAAATAAGTGCTGAAAAACAGATGTTATCTTCCGAGAACAGCTCAACCAAACCCCTACATATACCCTCCACAATGCCATCAATATTTCTCAGGCTGCAAACTCCATACCAAATTAAGGCAGGTTCGGCAAAGTTTTTTTTGTCGTTTATTCGAGTTTATTTTGCCGTTCACTGCCTAAAGAAAAAGGAAATGGAAATGAAGAAGATTGCCTGCGCTATCTTATTCGCTGCTGCCTCCGTGAGTGCAGTCATGGCTGATGAGGTTGCTGCTCCTGCCCCGTCACCAACAAGTGGTGCCTCAGTTAGCTTGCCAGTAGTTGGTTCATTGGTCGGTGCCTCCCTTGCTTCACTCATTGCATTGTACTTGCAATAAACTGCTCAGCACTCGAGCCACAAAGGAAGATCGAGAGGGGGGGAAGGAGTTAATTTTGATCAAGATGGAGGAGAATAAAAAAAAAAATGTACAAAGATGTTCTAGCTGATTTATTTAGTTAGAATTCCTTTTTCCATGCAAAGAATTGGGGCTAATTTATTCTCTTTCTGATTTGCTTGATTCTTATTTGGTCATACGTTATAAAGGCAATAAATTTTTCTGCTGAATTTTTATGTCCATTTTGATCAGTATTGGGTGAGTGGGCCAATGGCTATTGCTTTCATTTGCTTCGATTGATCACAGTTATCCATCAGGCACGATGATACAGCGAAGCATGCTTGCGGACAATCACTGCTATCTACAAGTGAAGTGGGCCAATTCAAATTATTTCAAAAAATAAAACAAGTGTTACTATTTCTTGAATTGTTGGCATGCCTGGAACAAATTACTATCCCCTCCATTTTTAGATTCTCAGCCAGGTATCGTTAGTGTATATGGATTCTAGAGGTTTTTTGCACTCTTAACCTTTACTTTATAACACTTCACTCTCAATTCTATGATGCAATTTTGGAGGGAAAGAAAAAATAATACCTTAAAAATCTCAAATTGTACTTAGAAATGAGATCAAGATGGAGTTAAATGTAGGGGGCAATAACAGGAACATGGCATCAATTTTCTAATTATATATATATATATACCTGCTTAATATACGTTTGATGGAAAGATAGGAGCTGTACGTGGACAGTGATATTTATATATATCATGTAGCATATTCTTAAGCACGTGTTGTGCAAGGACGGGCCTCTGGTCGGGCGAGGGCTGGCTTACAGAGGACTGTGCTTTTGCATCTCTGACATCTTGTCGGAAAACAAGGAATATCTGTCACTCATTGATCATAAACAAAAGAGTTTACATAACATAACGTGGCATCATCAACTATCCACACGAATGACAATCTGCTGCCCACTGGACTAATCTTGTTACACACGTGCGATCCATGCACTGGGAGCTGAAATGGGGTCGGCAAACAAGTCTCCCTATTAATTACAAGCTCTGTTAACAACTCACGTTGCACTTCCAGGGTTTACATCATCTATATTTCTAGTGGTATATTGCACAGCTGGAAGTTTAAAAAGTTATGGCCTCAATGAAGTTATCTCTGCTTGCTTCTCTTGTGTTTGTTGCAGTGGTTTGCTCAAAACTCGCAGTCCTTGCTTATGATGATGTTTTGGCTCCCATGCCAGCAATGGCTACGGGATCAGCCGCCGGCTATTCGGCTTCGGTTGCTGCCATGGGTTTTTCTCTTATGGTTTATGTATTTGAGGTGATGCTGCCTTAGATTTCTCGTGGCTAAAATTAATGTATGTTTGTGTACTATAGTGACTACCTGTGTGTATTTTAAGCAAAATAGTATATCAGCACTCGCCGTTGGGTAATCAAGTACTAGAGTTCTTGATTATTGTTTTGTTGTTTACATTATTAGGATGATCTCCTGATGCAATTCGAGAGTTCTAAACTAAAGTCTACCACTGATTAATATTGAGCAAGGATTGTTCACAATCTCTGCCATATATCTAAGCCATGATTAGAAGATAAAATTGCTCAAACTGGAACATTTGTGATAAGAGGAACACATGGAAAACGAGAACCAAGTCATAGTCACCGGTATCTGGTAGAATTTTGCAGCTGTGTTAAAACATTAGTCTGATCTTCTTATCTTATGGCTTTTGATTTATTTCCCCCCACCTTTTATGGCTTTTCTTCATAACCCAAGGGAAAACAGCATTTAGTCTTTTTCTTCAGGAAGAAGAAACTTGGTATAAAAAGATGTTTTGAAAGTTATTCGAAAGTTTTTTATTCTCATATAATATAAAAAGCACTTTAAAATCACATAATATTATATACTTTCATAACCGCAACCGCAACCCTAACCCCAACCACGTACATCGATTATCAAAGTAATTTCACAAGCACAGGCACGACTACAACAATCACACATGACACATCTAACACCCTGCCACAACTAAAAGAGATTTCACTTGGCCAATAGAACCAATTTACTATTCATTACAATGAAATGACGTATATGGCATTTCCAAAAAAAAAAACGATGCATTATTCGTTATAGATATGTTTGAATATTTTTTTTATTCAATATATTTATAAATCAAAATACTACTAGAAGGTAAGAAAAGGGGTGAATTTGTCTTTTTATTTTTTAATATACAGTAACAATATTACACATATGGCTTTATGATCTAAAGAAATTAAGCCATTATTGGCCTTTTTTTAGGTTTTTTTGTAATTTTTGGTTTGGTAAAGAATAATAATTTAATTAATAATTTTTAAATGAAAAGGTTGCTAGCATGTGGAAGGCATCGCATGCTTTAAACGACGCTTGTAATGCTTTCTAATGATGAAAAATATGCTACTGCCATCTCATTCGGTTCTTCATCGTGTTTTATTCTTTAACGAGTGATGCATGTTATTTAAAAGTAGCAGAATCATTTCTCTCTTCTACCTCAAAAAATGAACTCTTATCTTTGTTTTTGTTAGTTTCTTCATTCAATCTTTTTAGTTTTGATTTTCATCATTTTTTTTTATTAAAGTTTTGTTTGTTTTTAATATAATATTTCAATTCTAATTTTCATATATAATTTTTTTGATTCGGTCCTTCTATTATTTTTTTTTCCTTGGCTCTTTTGTCAAAATTTATATGGTTTTCAATTTTTTTTCTTTAAAATCATGTTTATAATTTTTGTTTTTTCAATGAGAATAATAATAATTTCAATTTGATCCTTTTTCTTTTCATTTTTGTTTTTGCTTTTGCTTTTTTGTTAAAGTTTTTATAGTTTTTAATTTTATCTTTCAAATCAAGTTTATGATTTTTATTATTTTAATAATAATAGTAGCGGCGATGGTAATGTTGAGAGGAGTGGGAGGAGGAAAGATAACAGTACTATTATTATTACTAATAATAATAATAATAATAATAATAATAATAATAATAATAATGTTGTTGTTGATGATGATGATGATAGTAATAATTATAGTAATAGTACTATAATATTATTAATAATACTACTAATAATAAGAATAATGATAAAAATAATAATTTATTATGATAGTAATAATGATAATAATAATAATACTAATTTTTAGTTTTTTCTAGGTTTAGCAAGATAAAACTTAAGAAGAAGAAAAACTCCCACGTAACTTTTTTTTTTAGCACCAATTATAAAATCTATCAACATCCTCTTAATTTAAATATTCACTTTACTAATTAATATAATACTTTCCCTGCTAACATTGTAGATTTTATTAAGGGGTTTACAACTTTAGTCAAAACAGAATAATACTCTGCTCCTCCACAACAGTCATCTTCATTTTATGGAGCACTAGCAGATTCTTCAGAATCTGAATTGACTGGTCCCGTAGAGAAAGCTAATATAATGACAACTTGGGCCATTTCTCATGGTGACGGGCACGACGCTAGTTGAGATAATAATCGAGTTTGTCGTGCTAAAAATATTGACTGGTCTGTGTAATTAAGGATTTCTGGAGAGCCAGTCTTGAACCGCCTGAGGTAATAATTGAGTTCTTCGTGCTAAGATTATTGACTGGTCTGTATAATTAAGGATTTCTGGAGAGCCAATCTTGAACCGCCTGAGGTAATAATTGAGTTTTTCGTGCTAAAAATCGTTGGCATAATTGTTGGTATTGGTAATGAAATAATGCCAACTAAGAATCCATGCAATTTTGAAGGAGTAGGCAAACATCAAAGTTGGTTCATACGAGAGTTCTTGCAGGAAATAATTAAATCGAAACCTTGTTTTGCTAATGCTGGAAAAAGTCTCTAGTAATTCAATAATAAACGATAATAATTTAGAAGACCTCGATTTAATTAATACCCAAAGCATAACAAAAATAGAACAAGATGTTCATAAGTACTGGTCAACACCTAATTTAGAAACAAGAACAATTTATCGAATTATTTACAGATTACACAGTGAAAACTACTGAAAGAGCTATAGCTTTAAATCAATCTCTTGAAGCAATACAGTTGCGCGCTATCAGCACAAGCCATTAAAAAACACATACAAAATGAACATAAATTTCTACACATGGGAGCAGTACAAAGAGGAATTAAACCACTATTTAGACTAGGACTGGATGTTCCATGGAGATGCTAGATCATTATTAGGAATCAATGAGTGAAACCCAGGAATAGGAGCAGCCTATTGTACCTGTTTTCCAAATTATATAGTAGCTCTAAATGACCCAGAATATGAATTGGATGGACAATACAAGAACAATAGTCAGCTATAAAAAAATGAATACAACAACAATAAATCCCAGAGTATCTCCACGAAGACAGACCATATTATTAGAAGCAAACTGTCATAGCCTTAGACGCGAGGGCGTGCCAACGAGTCGCTGCTAGGCCGTGGCATCACGCAAGTGCAGGGTTAGTATGCGTGGGCAGTGCAGATTTCGGCAGCGAGTATAACGAGTGCGTACGAAAAGCTGGTTCATGCTTCGCACCATGCTAGACTTAGACGATGGACTGTCTAAGACATCTTGAGTTGCACGTGAGGACTGGCAGTTTGGGAAATCAGTTTGGGCAGTTTGGTTTGTTGGGTGGCAGACCAAGGAAGTTACTTGTGGGCAGTTACGAGGCAGTTGGTTGTCTTTGGAAGTGGGCTGTCTAGAGGGAGTTAATCTATCATGGGGCAGTTTTTATGTGTAACTTCCATTGTATGTATGTGTATTACATAGGGCCTAAACAAGTGGGGTATGCAGATCGGATTGTGCATAGCACACTTACATTGTTATTGTGTATTCCCTTTGTTGATGGATTGATAAAGGTTGGGTTGTTTCCTGTAAATTGCTTGTGTGATTATTGTGCTGTGTTGATCATTGGCTTGTGTTCTTGATTGCCGAAATTGTTAAGAGTTATGGGGAAAACCTCTGGGTGTGTGAAACACTTAGACTTTAGACAAACACAAGTGTCTTGGGAGGAAGGTTGAGTCTAGTAACAGGACTAGACTGCCGCGCGGGGATTAAGATTGCGATGAAAAATTATCCCTGTGACAAGTGGTATCAGAGCTTTGGCTCGTTTTGTTCGTTAAAGTTGTTGTTTGATGTCCAATGCCATCAGGCATGGAGGCGATTCGCGAGAGACTCTCTCAGGTTGAAACTATTTTGGGTCCCTTGGCCGAAAATGAAACTCAGAGTGTGAATGACAGACTTGCGTATGCTGTGGAAATGGCAGAGAGGGTTGCGGGGCAGTATATGGATGCAGCAGAGGTAAGTAGCAAGATACAGATTCTGGAGGGGGAGATTGCGGTGTTGAAAAAGGCAGTAGTGTCTACCCCCACGGGTGGTGGCTCGTCCAAACCCATAGTACTATAACCTAAGCCATTCTGTGGTGCAAGAAGTTCCAAAGAGTTGGAAAACTTTTTGTGGGACATGGAACAGTACTTCGGGGTGGCCAGGATTGGGGCTGACAAACAGATAAACATCACATCGATGTATCTGAGCGGTGACGCGAAGCTGTGGTGGAGGACTCGGATCAAGGATGATCTAAATGATGGGCGTCCTCAGATTGAAACTTGGGATCGGTTGAAACAAGAGTTGAAAGAACAATTCTTGCCGAACAACACTTCTTGGCTGGCTAGAGAAGATTTGAAGAAATTGAAGCAAGACAAATCGGTAAGGGATTGCGTCAAAGATTTCAGTTCTTTGATCCTCGACATAGAGAACATGTTGGAGGAAGATAAATTGTTCAACTTCATGTCGGGTTTACAGCCTTGGGCACAGGCTGAGTTGCGGAGGCAGAATGTCAAAGACTTACCGTCTGCCATTGCTGCCGCAGATAGTTTGGTCGATTTCAAGACAGTGACGCAAGATGGTTCAGCTGTTGTCCCCTCAAAATTCAAGACTGGGGATAAGAGGGATGAAAAGAGGAAGAAGAAGAACTTCGGTGGGGGAGGATACAAGCCTGGGTTTGACAAGGGAAAAGGAAAGCAGGCTGAAGTGCAACAAAGTAGAGACTCCAACAAGCCGAATGCAGGTTGTTTCATTTGCGATGGACCACACTATGCAAGAGAATGCCCAAAGAAGGAAAGGTTGAATGCAATTCTTATGGGTGACAGTGAACAAGAGGAGGCAGTCACGCACATCAACCCAATACGTGTAATGAATTGCTTGATTGCTGAGATGCAGGATTCGGTGGCCGAATCCAGCTTGGTCGAAACTGACTTAGCACGGATTGATGTGCTGCGACAAGGTAAGTTGGGTGTTGGGAATGCTCTAATGTATGTTAAAATTAGAGTTAATGACAGGGAGATAGTTGCTATGTTGGATTCTGGTGCGAATACATTCGTTGCCGACAGGTTGGTGACACAGGTTGGGTTGCAATTGAGTAACAGCCAGACGTCGATGAAGGCAGTGAATGCTAAGGCGCAGAGGATACTGGGCATGGCCTATGGCGTGCTTGTGGTGCTGGATAAGTGGCAGGGAAAGCAGGATTTGCTAGTGGTGACGCTTGACGATTTCGACGTCATTCTTGGCTTAGACTTTCTGAAGAAAGCCAAGATTGCGTTGATTCCTCATTTGAATGGGATTCTGCTTGCGAATGAGGTATGTCCCTATTTTGTTCCTTGTTATAAGGCAGTGGTGGCTGAAAGTCGAAAGGAGGGGAGTAGCTTGGTTTCAACCATTGCGATCAGCAAGGCCTTGAAGAAGGATAGGGAAGTGTTCTTGGCAGTAACTGTGACTGAGTAGTCAGAACAGGTTGGGTCAGTGCCTGACGTTATTACTAGGCTGTTGGAGGGGTATAGAGATATGATGCCTCCAGAGTTACCGAAAAAGCTTCCACCAAGGCGTGCTGTTGATCACAAGATTGAACTTGTGCCTGGTGCGACACCACCGTCGTAGCCTCCGTATCGCATGTCCCTAAGGATATTGGGTGAGTTGAGAAAGCAGTTGACGCAGGATTTGTTCGACCGTCGAAAGCTCCATACGGTGCTCCTGTTTTGTTTCAGAAGAAGGCGGATGGTAGCTTGCGGATGTGTGTGGATTATTGCGCATTGAACAAGGTAACGATCAAGAACAAATACCCTGTGCCGCTGATTCAAGATTTGCTTGACAGATTGAGTGGGGCTTCTATTTTCACAAAGATGGACTTGAGGTCTGGATACTGGCAGGTTAGAGTTGCTGAGGGGGATGAGCACAAAACGACTTGCGTGACAAGGTATGGGTCATAAGAGTTTATAGTGATGCCGTTTGGCTTAACCAACGCTCCAGCTACTTTCTGTAATTTGATGAATAATGTGCTTTATGAGTTTTTAGATGAGTTTGTGGCCTTCTATCTAGACGATATTGTTATTTTTAACCGATGTATGGATGAACATGTGGTGCACTTGGATAAGGTGCAGCGTAGACTAAAAGAACATGAATTGTTTGTGAAGAAGGAGAAGTGTGAGTTTGCTAGTTCCGAGATCACATTCTTGGGGCATTTGGTGAGTTTTGGGCAGGTTCGGATGGATCCGAAGAAGGTGCAGGCTATATGGGATTGGGCAGCCCCGTCGTATCTACATATAATCTGATAATTAAATTCTTACATTATTATTTTTCCTGTGGAATTGTGTCAGTGCAATTGATAGCACACATGTTCGTATCTACATATCATCTAATAATTAAATTCTATTTATTGGAAGAAAAGGTGTACAGATACAAAATGTCATGGCTGCTTGTAGTTTCAACATGCAGTTCATGTTTGTGTGGGCAGGATTGGAAGATAGAGCACACGATACGCGTATTTTTCTTGAGGCTATTGACAGTAGTAGTATAAAATTTTCAAAACTACCGGAAGGTTGTGATTTGATATTAAATTGAAAAGCTGATAATTAAAGTTAGATAATATTCTTTTTTAGTTATTGAAAAAAATTAGCATGTTGTTCTTATTTGCAGGCAAATACTATTTAGTTGATGTCGGATATCTCAATGAGTATAAGTGTTTAGGTCCCTATAAAGGCGAGAGGTATCGATTACAAGATTTTAGGCGTCGTGGACAACCAAGTGGTCAAGAATAAGTGTTTAATCATGCATACTCATCACTACGTAACTTGATAGAGCGTTCTTTTAGGATATGGAAATAGAGGTGGAGAATTTTACAAAGCATGCCTGCTTATCCATATAAAACGCAAGTTGATATTGTAGTTGCATCAATGGCACTACATAACTATATTAGAAAGAAATTGCAAGATGATGAGGTTTTTGTTAAATATGATCGCAATCCCAATTTTATTCTGGATGACTTTTTACCTGATATTATAGCTCGCTCAAATAGTCAATGATCACAAAAGCCTTCACGTATGGATTTTGTATGCGATAGAATTGCAAATAGTTTGATGAGACAATAAAAGAAAAACATAATGTACAAGGATTATTCATTTTGTTATATAATCAAAATTATTAATCAACAATATTTTGCAATTATATACATATATACACACATTAATTATATATGGATGTATATTCTTTTAAGTAATTTCACAATCAAACCTTAATATAAAAGACATTAATCAAACACATGCAACTATTTTTTGTTCAACCTCAATTTCAATCACAATTTTAACCAAACACTAAAATTTTTTAAACAAACCACAACAAAAATAATTTTTATAAAACTGCTTTTTTGAAACCACAACCACATAAACAACCATATTACCAAACACACATATTTTTACTGATATGTTCATTCCATTGTAGGATACAACCAACCAACCATATACAAATGTTTATTCCTATCAACCAAATTGTCGTCTGCATTGCTAATATCAGTAAACAAAACATTTTATGGCACCAATAGTGTTGTTCCCTATCAAGTGGCATTCCCTAAAAACTTTGGAGTTCCTGCCCTTCCAAACATACCATATGCTACTCCAAAAAGAACTGACCAAGGCGTTCCTTTATTAGTGCATTCGCTGGAAACAAGATTATTAATTAGTCACGATATTAATTCTGCACCAAAAAAATTCCTCCTATCACTTGGCTTAACAAGGACTCGCCAAACATTTGTAGCTAGGGGATAGTTCTGTACAGCATGAAGAACAGATTCTAGTTCTAATGGGCAACTATGATGGTAAGGAGCTTCTGTAAGATGCCTCCTAGCCCGATTTGCATCAGTCATCAAACAGTCATGGGCAACTACTTGGAGAAAAGCTTTGATTCTCTCCGGGCCTTTCCATTGCCATGTCAATTTCCATAGGGGCTCCAAGTAACAATGACTCCTCGTCGTAGATGCCTGCAGATCATAAGCAGACTGGAGTGTAAACAGACCACGAGGGCAGCTATGCCAATACAATAAATCAGTATCCATCGCACTGGAAGGGGGAGGATAGTTGGCCAGAACCATAACTACCTGCTGCATAAGGAGTACATGGGCAAATGAGTTCCATTTCCGCTGATTATCATGTACCATGTCTGCCACAATAGCATTCATTAGTCTCAATAATATCTTGCACTACATAGTCGATAATTTCAGAGCCACTGGAAGCTTACATAGTCGTTAACTTCAGGGCCTATGGGATTAGTCGAGATGCGCACAAGCTGGCCCGGACACCCACGTTAATCTAAAAAAAATAATATCTTGCACTGCATGTTCTAATAACAACCCAAAACCTTCTAACTAGCTATCCCTCCAAAATCTAACACCCACTCTGCTCCCTGTAGACCAACCAGTACTCTAAAAAATCTGAGGCCACACCTTGCATATAGCCTTCCATAATAGCCTGCACTGAAAGAATCTAATCCTGAGACTTGACATGTTTATCCCGAAGAACCTTTGCCCAAAGACTAGTAGTATCATGAATAATACTCCATCCCAACTTCATAATAAAGCCTTGTTCATTGAGTGCATACTTCTAAGGCCTAAACCTCCTTCTAGCTTAGGTTGACATAGAGTTTTCCAATTAAAGAGATGAACTTTACCTCTGTCATCATCACCTTCCCATATAGAACTACGACACCTTTTTTCAATCTCATAGCATAGAGGTTTTGGAAGTATTGAAGATTGCATAGGAGATAAAGGTATTGTTGCAAGCACTGATTTGCATAGCGTAATTCTCCCCGCTAATGACAGATTAGTAGATTTCCAACTGGCCAACTTTTTACTCATATTCTCATATATGTGTGCTTGGCAATTCTCTGGTGTAAGAGCGGAACTCCCAAATAATTGCCCGGGTCATTGCTAATAGAAAAACCACTAGCACGACTAATAGATTTTGCTAGGGTGGGAGAAACATTCTTAGAGAAAAAAAATTCTAGTTTTGCTAACACTCATTTTCTGCCTCGAAACATCACAAAATAAGTTCAAACAGTGTAATACTCGATTCATCTAAACTTCAATAGCTTCTATAAATAGTAACATGTCATCCCCGATGCAAAAATGGGAGATATTAGGGCCTCTCCTACTGACTTTAAAGGGTTTCCAAGAACCACATTCAACCTCTTTACTGATAAGCTGAGATAGTCTCTCTAAACACAACACAAAAATGTATGGGGAGAGAGGATCTCCTTGTCTAATCCCTCTCGATAGAGTGAGATTCAGATATGGGTTTAATTCGTTCCATAGAACTCTTAAGAAAGCTGATTCAATACACTTCATCACAAGATCAACTAACTGAGTAAGAAAACCAGCATCCATCAAAGTATCTCTGATGAAATCCAATCTAAAAC
>Ga0325403_1003137_pt1 | contig 14945 bp, 11 predicted proteins | sample PopdelMetagenome_19_FD_205665 | JGI IMG/M metagenome (GOLD analysis project Ga0325403, IMG submission 205665) | Populus deltoides microbial communities from Bellville, Georgia, United States - Xylem-PdKOR-R4 | ecosystem: Host-associated > Plants > Phyllosphere > Stem > Wood/Secondary xylem...
ATAACCCATGATATTTTCTTCAATTATCTACTATAAGACATTACTTCTAACACAATTTACTCAAATTGCAATAATTTATAACAACATAACATTTTCCCCAAATTTCTTTTCAAGAACCCTAACTAGAAAAATTCAATTTCAAGCATAAAACTAGAGTTTATTCCATAAAACTCACATCATTAGATTTAAAACTTCTTACCAAGCATGAAAGTTAGCTTTGAATGTTAGCCTGTCAATTCTCTCTTTAGAATCTCTAAATTCTCCTCTCAATTCTTGTCTTAATGATGTTAGCAACTTAATTCTTAAACTTGCCAAACTTTTCCCTTTGATTTATAATGAAACCCAATCAATTTCAAGAGAGAAAAATGAAGAAATTTTTTAAATCTTCCCTCCTCTCTCTTTAGCAAAGCTAGCCGCCATTAAAGAGAAATGATGAAATTTTCTTTCCTTTTTATATTCCTAGTTTACCCCTCTTTTATGTTCTTAACATCCTTTTATTTTTATTTTTTTAAATCAGATCATGGAAAAATTTTAGTGGGGGTTTTATACCATCTATTTCTTTATCATTTTCAATCATCCTCATGTGGTCAATTCCCGAAACTCATAATAAAAAGAGTATAAATTAGCTTGACATTGTAGATCAGAGGTAATTTACTAATGAATGACAAATTAGGAACAAAAAGTACATAATAAATTGTCAACAATGATGTGAGTTTGATAGTTCTTATCCCAACAATAATCAAAAGTGACCATTTACAATTTTAACCTTTTTATTGCATCCACACAGACTGTATGATTGAGAACAATTTAGAGCAACCAGTCGTATGATTAGTTGCATCAAAATCAATTATCAAATTATGAGCAGAGTTAGGAATAACACCTAAAAATGCAATAGCAAAAAAGTTACTCTTCTACACCAAGGAATAAGATGAAGTTAAAGATACTTTTTTAGGTTGAAAAAATTTATACAGGTGATCTAATTTCTTGTTGGTAAAAGGGACTAGATTTGAGTTAATAAAAAGCTTATGAGTGTCTTTAAGAATGGCTTGGCAAGCATGACCGTCACATTTGGATTTTGGCTTTCAATTTTCTAGTTCATCATCGAGTTTCCAGCACATCTTCTTTGCATGCCACTTTTTTAAAAAGTTCGCACCCTTGTTTCTTATGCTCATCATTGTCAGAAGCAACACCTCTTGACAAAAGAGTATAGCTCTCGGGTTCCAAGTTGAAACCAGGTTCGATGTTGCACAACATGATTTTTATCCTTAACTCCTCACATTTAACTTTAGAAAAAAAACCTTCTCGAATAGAGGACAATGGCTTCCTGTAAAAAATATAGCCTCGAACCTTATCCAAACTCCTATTAAGGTTGGTTAAAAACATGTAAACCATGTCATTTTCTTTCTTTTCTTATGGCAACTGTGGTCGTTTGAATTCTCTCAAGCATCATTCTTACACTGATCAAGTTCTTGTCATAGCGTTCCATTGTAATAAGTAGTAACATTATGATCATTCTATTTGAATCTTTAATGTCTAGTCTTCAAATCAAAGATTTGAGAATAATTCTCTAGGTCCAAATAAAGATCTTGAATGACCTCCTAGGCATCTTTAGTAATGGGATGAAATAAGTAAGGTTTTCCAATGACAGGTTCCATGTAATTGTGAGCTAACCAATAATAAGAGGTTTTTTGGACTACTATTTTTTTATATTATGATCACCAGCCACAAGTTTTGATATTTTGCTATTCAAAGCCCTATTTTTCCTCTGTCATCAATAAATAATTTTACATATTGAGCCTACTTAAGATATTTATGCCCATCAAGTTTTGTAATTGTGTGTCAAAAGGCCAAATTCCAGGAAGAATGTTATTTGGGAGGAATAATGAGATTAGGCTAGAAATTATTTCAAGAGGGATGATTATAATATAAATAGTAGAGGAAGACCACCAAATCAAGAAGATCATCAACGAATCAAAAATTATACAACACATCTTTAGACTAGAAAATAAGAAATAAAAACTACTAGAATATGAAATAGTAATTTCAAATTTTATTCGCAAATAAATAGGAATTCCTAATTTATTTCTTATAAATCCAAAAAACATCCCTAGTAAAAATACAAACAAATTACTTCAATTGAAAAAAAAATAAAAAAAATCTAAGTATTAAAAAACAAATGGACAGAGATACAATCCTTAAATTTGTCTAAAAATTACTCATTGTTTGATTGGCGAGCAACATGATTTGTGGTACATAAAACCAATCCAAACTTTAGATCATTCTCATGAAGAAAGCTCCGCAAATAACTAATTATGGAAGCTGGAAGTATGAAAGCTCCCACAGGAAAGAGAGCAGCAAAGGCTGTTCGGGATTAACCTGATTGACCGAATATTGCCCTTTGGATTGATTACCTATTAGTAACAGTAAGGGGAGCCCTTAAGCCGGCTCTCGGAAGAGTTACCCTACCTCGGATAGGGACAAAGGGAAGGCTAGCACCAAAGCGAAAGACCTACTTCAAGGCAAGGAGAGCAGGAGCAATAGACAACATTAGTGAAGGAAGTATGGCATCAAATCAAAGGTCGATCTGGGAGAAAAAAAAAGAATGAAGTAATAACCTTTGAATCTCCGTAACTTTCCCAAGGAGAAAGCCAATATGGCATGTCTATTTGAAAACAATGGGATGCTTAGAACATGAACTTTGATAATAGGGGTATACAAGTTAACCACCTAAAATCGATCCATGACTGCTAAACTAAAGGACTCCTTTACCAAACCATTTTTACCCCCCTCAACTGATCTTAGCTCAGACATGCGGTCACCGGTGGCTAATACCTTCTCGACACTATCGAACCTGAAATCAACTCTCAAGGGTAGGAATCGTTTTCGTTCCTCATACTCCTCTCTTCATTCATTGAGTTGGAGGAATCCAGGTCAAGATTTAAAGGAGACTCAATTCTTTTGTCACCCATGTCTGAGGGAGTAGATAACTTTTTGATAAAGGTAGGTGATAGAATATACTTTGTTTATTGTATAAGGTCCAACACGAATAAAGTGGTTAAAATAATGGATTGTTACCTTATCCTAGTTGTTGGTCAGTGGCAAGAATATTTTTGGACTTTAGCATGCTAAAAAATTGATAAAATAACACAATGTAAAAAATATTTAGAGAAATAAAATAGTTTAGAGAGTTGCAGATATCACATGTGACTCTTTCAAATTATAAAATTTAAAAGACACATGATTTAACAAGGAGGGAGGAGAGGGAGAGAAGAAAAGAACGAAAGAAAGAAAAAGATACTGGAGGCACACCTAAACTTTGATAATGACACCATAGGTACCGTTGGAAAGATTTCGATGAGACAAATTCAATAGCACTAAGAAAAGTCATCAACAGTGACTAAAGTGGGCCACACGAGTGACCCAAAAAGAAGTGAGCCCTGACACCTTTGGACGACTTGTGTGACCCACTTCATTCACCATTTATGACATTGTTTTATGTCATTGGACTCGTTTCATCGAGATCTTTTCAACAATACTGATGGTGTCATCATCAAAGTTTCGGTGTGCCTTCAAGGTTTCTTCCTTTTACTTTTTTTCTCTCTCCTCTCTCTCCACAAATTACAAGGAGGAGAGATAAGAGAGAGAAAAAATGATATTGAAAGCACACCGAAGCTCTAATGATAACACCACCAATACCGTTTGGAAGATCTTGATAAGACGAGTCCAACGACACCAAAGAAAGTCATAAATGGTGAACGAAGTGGGCCACACGAGTCATCCAAGGGTGTCGAGGCTCATATGGCCCACTCTGGTTATTGTTGGTGACCTTCCTTGATGTTGTTAGATTTGTCTTGTCAAAATCTTTTCAATGGTACTAGTGGTATCATAATCAGAGTTTTGATGTGCTTCTAGGTTTTTATTTTCTTTATTTCCTTTTTTTTCCTCTCTCATCTCTCCTTGTTAAATTATATATCTTTTAAATTTTGCAATTTGAAAGAGTCATCTCGCGAATTGTAAATATCATATGCGACTTTCCAAACTGTACTACTTCCTTATATATTTTTTATATTTTGTTATTTTATCGTAATTGTTTCTAGAAACCAAAAAAAACTCCCGGTGGCAAGAAGTGCTAGTATACAACTATACACCATAGAGAGCCACAACGGAAATTAAAAAAATCTTACTGCAGCCCTTCCTGAAGAGTGAAGAGTAACCTCGGTGCCAATGCCTGACAAAGACACTAGCAGGAAAGATGGTTGTAATTAACAAGGAAAAGACTTCATTAGCTCATTAATTGCAGTGAGCTGTATTCTCTAGATGCTTGCAAATTAACCTGCAGCTTAAAGCAACTAGAGAAAAGTCAACTTTGAAAATAGTGAGGAATCATCAAACGCATGGTGAGGAGTTTACCAAGACAAACTTCCCTGCTGGGAGGTCTAGTTCCTCTCTAGCTGGTTGGATTTCAGACTAGTGAAGTTCCCATTGATTGCTCTTGAGAGCTGAGATGAGTCAGTCCAATACAATTCAATTGACAAATGAGACGAGAAGGGTCATTTTGATTGATCGTTTAAGTTATTGGTGGTGCTAGCAGCACCTCTAGTGTTCTTAATTTATACAAAGAATGCATCAGATGCTAACTGCAACAATAAATTTTCGGTGTTTTATAGAGGGCACGTCAAAGAATGTATTGCTTAAAAGAGCAACAGGGAAAGTTCTTTATCATGTGTGTGTGTGTGTGTGTGTGTAATCAGACATTATAGCTAGCAAAACCCTAAATTATAATATTGTAACTATCTTTATACTTCACAGCTCATACAGAAAAGAGATGCATTGCTATAATGAACCAACATAGGATGCTCTGTTTAAATTTTGAACACATTCCCGAGCTTAGGAGTTAAAGACATGTGCCCGAATTAAAAAATTCTGCCAAAAGTTAACCAATTTGCCAATTCCCACTGAACAAGATTTGAAAAACATGTATTTGGTTGGCTTTTGGGACAAATCCAAAATTAAAAATTCAAAATCCATCTTTGGCACTTTGCAAGCAAGGATTGGTAATCTGGACGTGCCATTGGTTTCCATTTACTGACACTGTATTACTGATCAGCTAGGCAGTCATTGGCTTTCAACTTTTTCACTCCCACCACTGAAACTAAATATTGTTTGTTTACAAAACACCAGATCTTCGTTACACTGACTAGAGAAGATTTATTGTCGGCATGCCTTTGTAGTAACCAAAGGGTTGGTGCCTTTCCATGTTTTTTTTACCAAAAGTAGGTACCCCCGTCTGTAATATTATAGTACTATCCAATGGACCAAACAACCTCCTCCTTAGAATTCGAGCGGGACGAGTCGTTGATTGTCTCTTGCTTGTTTGAATTTCAAATATCAAACGGGCACATTGGACAATGTAAGCAGAGACAAAAAGAAAGAAAGGAAAAAAACCCATCAACCCACTAACCCACCATCAGAACCCACGTCTCAAGTCTTGCCCATTTTGCATCTCCCTCTCTCTTGCTTTCTTTAGCTAGCTATTTTTCAAGCTCGGTTTCTTCAGAAATTTCTACTTTTTTAGGCTCTTTCTAATACTACATCAAGCTACATTGTTGCAACATTTTTTTTTAAAAAAAAAGTTTGCATCTTTCAAGTTTTAAGAGGTTTACACACCATATCTGGTTACGTGCTTGCTCTGCTTGAGCAAGAAGTTTTTAGTGATGGGTGCATCAGGAAAATGGGTGAAATCCATTATAGGTCTAAAAAAGTCTGATAAAGATCAAGACCAATATGTAAGCTAAAACACTATCAACCAAAAAGACCCGACCATTATGTTCTTTACTGTAGTGATAGTAATGCTAGTGATATGTGTTGTTTCTGTAGGAGAAGGTGAGTGGAAAGAGCAAGAAATGGAAGCTATGGAGGAGTTCATCAGGAGATTTGGGGTCTTCATGGAAGGGTTTCAAAGGGAACCACAGAGCAGCATCAGAGGCATCGGGTTCTTCACCACTGGCTGATCCATTTACTGCTGCAATGGCTACTGTGGTTAGAGCTCCTCCTAAGGATTTCAGGGTTGTCAGGCAAGAATGGGCTGCTATCAGGATTCAAACTGCTTTTCGTGGATTCTTGGTAAATGGTTTTTTATTTTATTTTTTTGTTCTTGGATCTTTTTTAACTGTTTGATTGCTGAGAAAATGGAAGAGGAGGGAAAGAAAGTTCAATGTTTTGAAATTTTATGATTTGGGTTTTGATTGCTGAGAAAATGGAACAGGAGGGAAAGAAAGTTCAATGTTTTGAAATTTTATGATTTGGATTTTGCATTTACTGTTTGTTGGAAAAATAGGAACTTTCCCCATTCTTTCAACTAGAAAAAAATGGAAAAACTTCCTTCAATCTTTGTAAATGGAAAAATTGAAGACACTACACATCTAAGACAATTTCACCCAAATGCTGTGTTGAAATATTACATGGAAAGCTCAAGATCTGTTGATGATCACTGGCTCTATTTGCAACATCACTGAATCCTATGTTACCAAATGAAACTCTAATCAAACAAAGGAAACAGGTTATATAAGAGACAACTTTCTAAATTTCAAAGCAAAAACTTTGAATAGAATACTTGGCAAATCAATTTACATTTTTTGTTGAATTGAACTATGAAGTAACTGGTGTAGGCAAGAAGGGCTCTGAGGGCCTTGAAAGGAGTGGTGAGACTCCAAGCTCTAGTTCGAGGTCGACAAGTGAGGAAGCAGGCTGCAGTGACACTAAAGTGCATGCAAGCTCTTGTTCGTGTTCAAGCTCATGTTAGGGCTCGTCGTGTGCGAATGTCCTTGGAAGGGCAGGCAGTGCAGAATATGCTGAATGAGCGACGTAGCAAGGCTGACCTCTTGAAGCATGCTGAGGTATGATGAAAACCACTAAATATACACATCTTAATGACCATTTTGGTAGTCCTAAGCACTAGCTATGCTGATTTAAACTCTTTTGCAAAGCACTAAGGCTCGTGATTTAATTTCAGGAAGGGTGGTGTGATAGAAAGGGGACATTAGAAGACGTGAAGTCAAAACTGCAAATGAGGCAAGAAGGAGCCTTCAAGAGAGAAAGAGCTATTGCTTACTCCCTTGCTCAAAAAGTATGCCACCATCATATGTTGTGCTACCTTTCTCTTTCATATAAGCTAAGTATCTTCACTAACTTCTTTATTTTTTCAGCAATGGAGATCAAACCCCAGCTCAAACACTCGACCCAATAACTCGGTATATTCTTTCAAGAATGAGGAGTTTGATAAGAATAGCTGGGGATGGAGTTGGCTTGAACGTTGGATGGCAGCAAAGCCATGGGAGACTAGATTGATGGAACAATCCCATACTGATCCCTCAGTGACTCCACCACCCAAGTCCTGTGTAGATGCAAGCACACATTCGAAATCCTTTGAACAAAGTTCAGTGAAAGTGAGAAAGAACAATGTAACCACTAGAATTTCAGCGAGACCTCCAATCGGGCATGTTACTCGCTCATCTTCAAGTCCAAGTTCTGAAGTCCGCTTTGATGAGAGCTCAGCTTCTTCATCAATTTGTACTTCTACAACACCAATATCAGGAAACACTGGCTTGGCCTCAGATAAAACAGAGGAGAGTGGTAACAGCAGGCCAAACTACATGAACCTGACCGAGTCAACCAAGGCAAAGCAAAACACATCCAGTCATTTATTTCATAGGATTCAAAGGCAGTCCATGGATGAGTTTCAGTTTCTCAAAAAGTCAGGGGCGTTCTCAAATGGAGATTCAAAAAGCAGTGCTGGTTCTGATCCTTCAGTTAATTTATCCAAGCCACTTTGCTTGCCTACAAGATTTGATAAGAACTCGATGAAACAAATAAGAGGAACGGATCATTTGTATGCCTAGATGGATTGGTTTCTGTTTGTTAAGAAGTTTCAACGACTTGTTGTTCTCCATTGTTGAGATGTCTACTATTTAGGAGCATTTCTGCAATCATTACTAAGCTGTAGCTAAGACAGCTTGATGAGTATGCTAGTGTTTTGAGGGCTATCCATTCTGTAAAGTAGTTCATTTATGGCTGTGTATGTGATATCCACCAGTAGCTTCCTACTATCATACCACCAAAATTGTGACAGATCAATGGATATCTGCAGGACCTGGATTGTTCTAGTGCATTTGTGCCATCACCTTCAAATATTGTGAAATCACATCGATATTGTGGTGTGTTTTTTCTCCTTTCAAAAAGTGGGTGTCTAGTGAGATTTGGCTGGGAACCAATCCTCTTCCTTCCAAGTCATGACCACAGATCGTTGCTACTTTTTTCAGTTTGCTTTGGATGAAATTTAGCTGCTGAAAGCATGCTCTCTCCATAATAGTACTATTGTCAAAACATGTATTATATTTATATTAGACTGGTAAGGAAAAAAAAATAGTTTATCTTTGTAAAGGCATGCTCAAGTTAATACATGATTAAAATTACAATCATAACTTCATTTTTAATATAAATATAATAAAAAAAAATTATAGCATGCATTCTAAACATATAATTAAACTTGGAATTGATATCAATTTAAAATTTTAACATGTATACTTGTAATAAAAAAATATTTGTGTTTAAATTAAAACAAATAGGGATATTTACTTGTTAAAGAACTTTTAAAGTAATAGAATTTGTGTTGTTATCGATGATGAATTATTTATCTTTAAAGCTATTCGTTCCCTAATTGTGCAACTAGAATGTTTACAATATGCCTTTTAAGATTTCAGTAATACCTTTTCGGTTTAGATCATTTCTAAATAAAATCTTTGAATTAAAAATCCTTCAAATATCTTTTAAAAAAATATGAATCCAAACCCTAAATTTTAAAGAAAAACTATAACATAAAAAAGAATAAAAACACTAAAAATAAGATGAGAAAAAATGCGAAGATATTTAAAACAATTCAAGTTTGAAGCTCTTTATTTATTTTTTATAGTGAATTTTAAAAGTTAAATGTTGAAAAATAATAAAAATTAACTCTCATTATTATCAATATTAAATTAGTCACAACAAGAAATAAATCTAGAAAAACTAAGAATTACGTATAATTCACTCTTAATTTATTTAAATCATATTAATTAAACAAATTTTTAACAATAAATACAAGATAAATTCTTTATACAGGGCACATTTATCAACACGAAGATTTATTAACTATTTATTCGAAAGGATGGCCTTTCCATGATAGTACGTGATATTTCTAAGAGATTTATCTCAGAACAACAATCTTCAAGTTCGTTTTACGATTCTAAGCTTTACTCCACGCTTGAAGTTGAGAACTATGCCAAATTCAAATTCAAGAGGTTTTTCCATGGTTGGGGAATGTCGAAATAAATATTTCCGGTACAAGTGTATCAGAGAGAGCTTGATTTCTTGTATGGAAAATTTCTTGCCAATGCAAGCTCTAGGTCCGATTCCAAAGGGTATAAGAGCGCAAGGATGCCTTCGTTTTTCTTCTTCGCAATTTGGATCAAACCTCTCTGGCTTGAACCTGTCTGGCTCTGGGAAGTTCTTAGGGTCTTTTGCTAGAACTCCAGGTGCTAACCAGATCCATGTGCCCTGTTCATCAAAAAGGAAACAATAAGTACATCTAAAATGGTAGGTGTACGAGTTCCAGGCACGTAAACAGTCATACAGAATCAGATCAATGCTCTATAACAATACCTTCGGGAGAACATAACCTCCTATCTCTACTTCTTTCGATGTTTCTCTTGCAACTAATGGAGAAACAACGTAAAACCTCATTGCCTCTTTAACTACCTGCAATTAAACCATCTATCAGAAAATGAAATTCCACAGTTTGATAACACACTCTATGAAACATGGAGATCAGGATTTGCAATGACAGCAAAATCTTTGTGGGTCAGATAATTCGGAGAAAGTAATAATGCGGCATCAGGAGACCGATAGAAAAACTTCAAGAGACTTGCCTGGTCAAGATAGGGGAATTTGTTTTGAAGATCATGAGCTGTTGGAATCTGCTCATGAGGACCAAACCCATCAATTTCAGCAAGCAACTTCTTCTCAGTTTCTGGATGTTGAGCAACTAAATATACAACTGAAGATAATGTAAAGGATGTTGTAATAGATCCAGCAAGAAGATGCTCATAAGTAACTGCACTAATATAATCTGGAGTAAAAACTTTCTTTGACAGAGTCTCTGATTCCCTTGCACGTAATATTAGTGACAAGAAGTCCTTTGAACCCCTATTTTTCTCTTCCATTTTCTTTCTGACAATCTCATCAAGCCGGCCGCTTATATTCCTATTAGTCCTATCAACTTTCCAGTCCATGGTGCCAGGAATTCGTTTAAGGATCTGCCTAAATGGCTCCTGCAGTATGGGGACAAGTAGACCTATTATAATTGAAAAGGAACCTGACAAGTCCATCTTAAGTTGTGTTGTTGAGTAGATATGTTGATTGATGAACTCTGACACATCACAGTTGTCTTTGCCTTGGTTATGGAAACTGTTGGTTGAATCACTGGCTGATTGTGGTTTAGAGAGGCCAAAATCAACACCAAAAGCAGCTTGTCCTATCACATCCGTGGCCAATTTGAGGGAGAAGTTGGAGAAGGTGATTTCTTCATTAGAAGACTGAAAATTCTCGGTTGCAGACTCAATGAATGATTGCATGGTGGGCACTAAGCTGGCTAAGTGTGATGGCTGGTAGACTGAAAGTATTGTGTTTCTCATGGCTGACCATCTTGCATCCCTGCAAGTTCAAATTTCACCAGAAACTTTGTTCATAATCTGCAGTTATTTGCACACTAAATTTGGATGAAGCCTTGGTGAAAAGAGATGAATGAAAAGTATTATAGAGAAGATAAGCATGCTTAATTAATCTCTGCGATCACATCACATATGTTACCTGGTGAAGAAGAGACCCTTCTGATGAAGAGGAGAAGCTGAGATGGGAGAGGGAACACTTCTATTTGGAATGTCTTTGAACTTCTTTATCGCAACTTCTTTACAAAGCTCTGGGTCAGCAACTATGATCAGTGGTTGTCTCCCCATATGAAACCTGCTCCATAGTGATCCCAACAAGCCTAAAATTTATTTTCTATTCCAAATTTATCAGTAGCCTAACCTAGTTTCAGTGTTTCACCATTTTAACCGAAGGGGCCTAGCAAATAAATAGCCCTTGTCTAGAGATTACATTTGACATGTACAAAATCAGATGCAAATCCACTAGCTGCTAATTGTATGAAACAAGAGAGAAAAACAGGAGTTACAGAATACTAAAATTTCTTCTGGAGGGACACCTATCTCTCCACTTCCATCAACATTTCTTCCTTCTCCAATCACCTCACTTTTCATTACTCTTTGAGGAAGTTAGATTACAAAAAAATATCTTTCCAGAGAAGGGAAAAAAGAGAGTCAAATTAGACTTTACAAAATTAATCCTTTAAGCAAGTTCAAAGTCCCGACCTAAAGCATATAATACGTATCAATCACAGGGAAAGGAGCAAAAGAAAAACATTCAAGAACTTTCACGCTCTAGCATGGCAGCGAATTTAGAGATTAAAAGCTGTAACCTGACCTGAAAATGGGGCCATAACGTTTTGCAAGAACTGAAAACACATCAGGGCCATGCTTCGCCATCAAGGGAAGGTGACCCAACAAGGGGATCACTGGAGGGCCTGGCACCTTCCTAACACCCCAGTAGGGTCCATACAAGTAACCCAATAATCCCAATAGCATGGCCAACACTGTGCAAATAATAGCTGTGACCACAGGTACATCTGCAAACAAGACCTGTAAATCCATACTTGGAGAGTGTTTCCCTCTTAAGTAGATGGATGCTCTTGTTACAGAGATTAGAGGAAGAGGGGAGAGCCACCCAAGTTTATAGCTCTACCAAAATGTGGGGACTGGGGAATGGGAAAAAGAAGTGGTTGTCTCTCTAAGCATCTTTTTGGGCACTATGTCTTTGTTGGTTTTTGAATCATTATATTGGTGACTATTTGATGCCCATGGCCATGCCCATTATTTCTCAACACCTGGTTAAATATTTCCTGTGCGACAAGTGACCCCTCATTTCGTCTGCATACCATAGGTGCTTTTGTCTTGTAAATAAATCACAGTAACTGTCCTGTCACTTGAGATTTTTTTATTACAAAATAACTTTTGTTTATGAAAAAACAAGTAGAGGGTAAGCATGATTGTCCAGATTCTTGACAAACCATACTGTATAAGATGAACAACTTCTCTGGGACAGTACGAGTTTATAATATGGTAAGATGGGATGAAATATGAATAAATAAATGATTCCATAACCATGTTCTTCGTGCTTCTTTTGAAAGCACTTCCATATCCCGGCAAACACCTGTTTATTGTTCTCAACTCTTCCGATTCAAAATCCCCTTACAGCTTAAAATGAAGACGTAGAAAGTAAATTGTTCTTGATATTATGTTGTGGTGATTTTTATTTTTTATCTTTCCATTTTCTAATTGAAGTGATCCCAAATGATGGAATATCACAATGACATCATATTATATTCGCTTAACCTAGTCCATTTTCGATCATTGGATGCCATCCACGACAGAATATGCATATCTTTAAGCAGAAAAGTGACCCTGTTCAGATAATATGGTCAGTCACATCCATGGAAAGCAAAGAATGCGTGCTGACAACTGATGGCTTGTGGAAGAGTCAAGAAAGCAATTACTTTTGCCAGTAAGTCTCCGTTATCCATCTTGCAATGACATATTCGAGCTCTATGCGATTTGTAAAGCTCCTTCGATGCTTCTGCTGGTTTACCATCAAAGTGACTTGAAGCAGGCTTATCTGTTTATGAACTCGATTCACCCTTTTGGGTCGAAGGTAGTTATTTTGTAGCAACTGTAGTGTGCAAAACCAAGGATTCCTTGGACTCGTAGCTCTGCCTCCGCTTACAGTGAGTAGTAAATGTTTGAGACAGCAATGGATATGTTTCAGAACGCATCTTGTGCGCATGCTTGTCTCATACATCACAGTGACAGGCACTAGATCATGTCGCTGCCTCATGACCATGTTAAAATATCGCATTGAATATTTAATGGCTCTGGAAAGGGTTGATAATGACATCAATTTTTCTGTATTCTGTTCTTGTTTTCTTGTTTAAAGTAAAATCGCATTGAACTTGCTTTCCTCGGCATTATTGCTGCTGTACAGGCCAATGATACTCAATTTTCTCGTTGCGTGTAGCATTGCAGGCGGAGCGACTAGCAGCATAACTTTTAGGAACACCAAGAATCAGTCTCGTGTTATCAAATCTACTAGCTATTTCACCCTCGTGCTGTCACAGATCGTAAATTTTTCCAAAAAAATCCAGGTTATTTTTTTTTAAAATTCAAAATATAAATCAAAAAATTCATGTAAACATCTAATCAAATAAATTGATAACCATATATATAAATAAATACAAAAAAAATCGTTAACTATAACTAAAAAAAATTAGAAAAATTAAGAGATGGATGAGTTCAAGATATTTAACATCACAATACGAGTTATTTACTCAACTGTATTTAATCAATTTATTTATGAAAATTAATTTATAACAAAAATTGATACATACATAAAATTTATTGAAAAAAATCAAAGGAAAAAAAATTTATATGCAAGGTTGTACATATTAAAAATATTGTTAAAAAATAAATGTTTTTTATTTTAAAAAATAAGTTCAATTCATATAAAATTAAATAAAAAATTATAATTGAATCACACTAACCTCATAAAAAAATTTAACACAAAAAAATATAATTAAAAGAATGAGGTTGAGAATCAAAATAAAAAATAAATTAGAAGCCATAAAAAAATAACTAACATTAGATCGGTAAATTGAAAAGAAAAAAACTTTAATAAAATAAAAAAGAAATCAACACAATGAGGATTAAATTGAAAAACAATAAAATAACATAAACTTTAATTGAATGATGAAATTGAAAACAATAAAACTTTAACAAAAAAGTCAGGGAAAGAAATAAAAAATTAAAATAATAAGGACCAAATTGCTAGCAATAACATATGACAAATTGTAATTAAATGATGAAATTAAAAATATCAAAAACTTTCCCAAAAGAACCACGGGTTAAAATAAGCAATAAAAAATCTAAGGATGTAAATCAAGAAACAAATAGAAAAGAGGATCGATCCACACTTTGCTAGGAGAAAGAGAAAAGCAGGAAAAAAAACAAAGAAATGACCACCGACAATAAACTGTCCATCAAAAGAGAAAAGCAGGAAAAAAAACAAAGAAATGACCACCGGTAATAAACTGTTTATCAAAAATCACAACGCGTGGCACCATGAGGAAGAGGGTGAGGCGGCACCCTTTACTAGCTTTCCTTTTTTTTTTTTTTATTATAAGGGCAAAAAGATCATCTAATAATCTTGAAAAAAAATGCAAAGACATAAAACATCCTTTACTAGCTTTTCATTTTTTTTAGCTTGGGGGCAAGTAAGTAATTATATTGTTTTTTTTTAAAAAAAAACAATAGTAATCCCTAACAATTCTTTAATGACCAATTGATATCTAATGAATTAATTACTCCTATGGCCAGGGCACGTAAAATCCTCTTAGAAGTATGAAACCGACATTATTTTATCACAATCTACATTATAATATCTCTGTATCCATAGTGAAAGTTACAGGAAAAGAGCAACACATTTTATATTTTTGTTAATGTTACCATTTTAATTTAAAATTTATAAAAAAATGATAAAGTAATGATTATTATAACCATTTTAATTAATTACTATAACTGTTCTATGTTTTAATGGTGTTAGTTAGTTATCATTAATTTGCCGTATATTAATTATTTTAAATATGATTACTAACAACTATTTTTGGTAAGGTATATATATATATATATATATATATATATATATATATATATATATATATATATAGACACCGCGCGCGGGTGCAA
>Ga0325403_1003139_pt1 | contig 14944 bp, 10 predicted proteins | sample PopdelMetagenome_19_FD_205665 | JGI IMG/M metagenome (GOLD analysis project Ga0325403, IMG submission 205665) | Populus deltoides microbial communities from Bellville, Georgia, United States - Xylem-PdKOR-R4 | ecosystem: Host-associated > Plants > Phyllosphere > Stem > Wood/Secondary xylem...
ATAATTCAGACACGCAACTAGGTCATCATCTAACCGATCAAACCAGATCTATAACTGCCATAAAGTTGCAAAGCTAAGCATGGTTTCGCACTGCCCACCTAACTATCATTCCCAACACATCCACACACAGGAAGTTAACAACCTAGAACACAAACTCATCCCTTTTGAACTCATCTCTACATTAAGCAACAAGAAACTAAGCATGCTTGGAAGATCTTGCCTGGTCATCAGATACTTACCACTCAGGGAGACTTTGAGAGGCCCAACAAACTCAGGAAACTCGATATCTTCAAGCGCTTTAAACACATCATCGGCATTCATTGTTTGCCTCTTTGATTCCTTGCATATGTCATTAGCCCTAACCACACAGTAATTATTAAAACCCATGATCACAAATAAAAAATCTCCTTCAAAAAACAGTACAATATTTAATTTAAAATAAACAGCAAAAATAATTCAAAAAAATTCAATAAACCGAAAGCCCCGAAATCATTTCTACAACTGAAACCTAACTAGACACGGTAATTGAGATAATCAGACCAGGAACCCTGAAGTTTGGATTTTTAGCGTAGTTAAAAAAGAAAAACCCTAAACTGAGTACGTGAAATGGTAGATTATTAAATTAAATTTGTGGGATTGTTGAAAGATTACGTGGCAGAGAGATAGTGGATGAAAATGCGAGCACTTTCGGAGAAAGCGAGGAGGGCGTCTTTGTGGACGTTAATGTCAGAATCTTCAGGGGAGCAGCGGGAAAGAGTATCCTTCACCACCCGGCGCACAATAGCCTTCGGAAGCTCCTCTGCTTCTGCTACTACTTTCTCCGTTTCCATCTCTCTCTCTCTCTCTCTCTAAAATGCACAGCAGTATTTCCCTTCCCTCTCTTTCTCTTCTTATAGGGGCAGGGTAGGGTAGAGGCCTTCTCGTTCCCGCCATCAGCAATGAATGAGGATGTCTCGGGTGATCAATTCAGCCGGCCCACCTTCGATCTTGGACTATGTTTTTATGGGCTTTATATTTGCTGGAAAGCCCATGAAACAGCCCAATGTTGTTAAGCACAAACTCGAGTAACACGGCAAGCGAAGAGATAATTAATCAAGCATTTCACTAAAATTTCGTATAAATATCTCGAATATAAATTTGATTATTTTTCATCTTTCCTCAGAGAAAGACGATCATGTATTGATGATTAATATATTATTAATTACACGAAATTAATTCATATATCAAAAATATTTCCTCCTCACCCGGATAAGAATATGAACATATGGTCGTTGGACTCTTCCTCATAATAATAAAAAATTATTTTCAATTCCAGCTAATACCACTAACATATAATATAATCTTAAAAAAATATCTAATACACCATAGTTATCAAGTCCTTTTTCATCTTCCAATGTCTAAAATTCAAAGCTTAATTTGTATTTTAATTTTTAATCAAATCGAACTCGACATTAATTCAAGAATAATTTTTTTAAAGAAATTATTACTTTAATAAAAAAAAATTAATCTAGTGATATATAAGTTAATCCTATTTCAGGTGTAATTTTTTAATCAAGCATAATAACAAGCATGTAATATAATAGCATTGAATGTTTATTTTATTTTTATTAATATGAATATTCAAGTTAGGTTGAGTATATATTTATTAATTTCATGAGTTTTAAAATTAATAATTATATAAATGCTCAGTAATCTTAAAATTTATAAGATTTAAATTGATAATTTTTAAAAATTAAATTTAAAACCATCCAGTTAAATTATACTTTTTAAAATTATCATTAAATGTTTATTTTCACGAGTGATTGTTGTTTCACAAGTTAAGTTTTAAGATGTCCCTCTCGTTGCCGACCCAAGTCATTCACTCACTCCTGTTTCACGGGGTTTTTTATTAGAATTAAACACGTTTTCGTCGATCACTTATCAACTACCTCAACTTTGTCCACCTATGGGGTTAGACAACCATTTCACCATTTTCAAACCCCGAAGCTAACTCAAGCAAGCAGCCGTAACCAAAGCCAAGAAGCAAAAGCTAAGCAAGGCTAACAAGCATTAGTAGCCAATAAAAATTCTCTCTTCAGTAATCTCCCAAATACAAAAGCACCTAGCTTTCTTGTTTGGTTCTCAAGCATTTCTTGAATCAAGAACCATGTCTTTTTTCTCTAAAAAACCACGATCATCATCCTCATCATCATCTTATGCACCCTCTGCTCCATCTCTACCTGAGTCATATGATCAACGAGGTCAGGCATACAGCACTTCTCATCAAAGTAACCACAGCCAGCAGCAGCAGCAGCAGTCTTATTATGGACAGGGCAATGGTGGTGGCTCTTCATATGGGCACTCAGGTTTTCCACCAGGGACATCTCCAGATGTTATTAGGAGCTTTGTGATGGTTGATAGAGATAGGAGTGGATTTATTGACGAGAACGAGTTGCAACAAGCTATTTCTTCTGGTTACCAAAGGTTTAGTATTAGGACTATTAGGTTGCTCATGTTTCTCTTCAAGAATCCTCATGATCCTCTACGATTTGGTTGGTCTTTATTTCCTTTTCTCTTGTTGGGGTTTGGGTTTAATTGATGTTCTTGAGTTTTCTTGATTTTGTAAGACAATTTGAGAGCTTATCAGTATATGGGTCCATTGGATGTTAATTTCTTGTCATAGATTTCAACTTTCATTTTTTGAATTGGATTTATTGGTTTAATTCATGACCCGTGACTGGATATTTTGACATGTTTTACCATGCTGTGTACTAGAAAAATTGGATCTTGGATTGTTGTTTGCTTCAATATTGAAGAACTATTTAGGCTTAATTTTTGTATGCCTATGTTTTTGACTTCTAAATAAAATTGGATTTTGGTTCTCTCTTTGATTAATTTCTTTGACCAGTTCAAATTGGGCAGCGGGAGAATGCCTTGATTCTTTTCATCTGCAACGATGTCTTTTACTTTAACTTTTTTGGTATCATTGCATGTATTGATTTGGCTGAACTTTCCTAATACAGGACCCAAAGAATTTGCTGCTTTATGGGGTTGTCTTGGTCAATGGAGGGTGAGCAATCTCTTCTTGTTTCTCTTGAGTCGTTTTTCCTTCTTATATATTGCCTTTGAGGATGCGAGGCATTTAAACCATTCCATGCTCTTCATTCTTTATAACACCGAGGAAAGGTTAAACATGGAGGAGGATAGCTGATTTGGATTTTGCAGGAAAATGTATTGTGAAACTTAGTTGATTTAGCTGGATGAATTATTTGATAGTGGCCAATGTTCTCATAGCTGTTCTTGATTCTCATTCATCTAAAAAGCATATGCTTTTCTTAACTATTATTAATGGCTGCAGAAGCAAAGCAATTGACAAATAACACTGTTTGGAACTCTTTCACAACATCTATTACTAAAGCTTTTTGCTTCTGATATGGCAAATCAATTATAAAGTTAGCTTTCCATAGAATCCATGATGGGAGAAAGGGGAAAACTAAGAAAAAAAAGTGGTCTTGCTTTTTTTTTTCCCTCTAAAGAAGAAAAGTTGACACCAGAATTCTCAATAAAGAAATTTGGAATGACTTGGTGATTGGTCTTTCTCGTATAGCTGATGAACATTTGACACAAAATTTTAAGGTTTTCACTGATAAGAGAGGAACATATTTTATATTGCAGAAGGATCAGATTAGTTTGTCAATGCAACCCAATTCTAGGTTCGCCATACATCATTTGAGTAGTTAGAATGCTTGGCAAACCATATACTTGTCATTAAGTGGCTTTTGCTTTTTCGACACTATTTTCTTATGCTATTATATGACATGCTTTTTAGCAATTGAAAGAGAACTTCGTTTTTCTCTTGCAGGGCATATTTGAGAGATATGATAAAGACAGGAGTGGGAAAATTGATTTGTTTGAACTGAGGGATGCTCTTTATAGCCTTGGGTTAGCTATTCCATCTTCGGTTCTTCAGGTTCTGATTTCCAAGTATGATGATGGAAGTGGCCGAAGGATTGAACTCAATTTTGACAGTTTTGTCGAGTAAGTTTTCCCACGTTGATGCTCTTGTATGCATTTCTAGGATGCTTTTACTTCTGATCTGACTAAACTTCTTGTTTTATTGTGTTTGACGTGCAGGTGCGGCATGATTTTGAAGGTAAGATCTTAGTCCTACAAATTTAAACTCTTGTTACTTTCCTCCTTTGATTCCATGTTTGTGTTCCGAAAGTGACCTTGTAAATCCATTGTGATTTCAGGGATTGACTGAAAAATTTAAGGAGAAGGATAAGCGTCAGACCAGCACAACAACATTTAATTATGATGAATTCATGTCCATGGTCATTCCATTTCTTGTATCGTATGACTGATCACCAAACTTTTCATTTTACGATACTAGATTGAGATAGTTCTTGTGTGTATTTATTAATTTATTTTCTGTGTGTTGGTATTTTATATGCAAGAGTTCTGTATTTAAATTTTTTATTTTAGGAAGAACTTGTACATTTAGAGGTGACAAGCGTGTAATGATTTTCATGTAAATTAAGCTACGTTTTAATAGTTTGATAATGAGAGCAGAGATTTGATTTTTGTCTCTGCCTATGCTATATTCTGAGAATTCCCCCCTGTAAATATACCCGCTAGGCGACTGGGTTGTACAATTATCATCTGTTGCATGCTTTCAAATTTGAACGATGATGTGAAGCCTCAGAACGATGATTCAATCTTACTTTTCGAAGGTTTCTTAGAATGGCAAACTTGAAGTCACTGGAATTTCAAACTCTTCCCAGGACAAATTTGAAGTGATCCTGTCAAAGTAACCAGAAAAGTAAAACTTTTACGTATTCGAAGAAGTGTTAGAATTTATTTGCAGAGACAAAATGCAAAGCACTCGTCTTCACCTTTGCCACTGGAGCAAACACTGTTATCCTGTCATCTTACCTCCTTTTGGCCTTCAAGTATACAACACTGTTATTTGATTCAGGATTGTTGACAGCAAACAACTATGCAAAGCTAAAAGTGACCAAAAAGTGCACTCTCTCTCACACCAACTGGGATCCTTGATAGTTTGAGCACTTACGGTTTGCTTACAAGCAATGCATTAAGTGGCAACTTGCCATTTTCTCTGCCAACTAGGCTAGAATTCCAACTTGGTCATGCTGCAATGCCTTCAGAATTCAATTTTAGAGACATGAAAGGTAAGTGATTACCTAAAGAAACAAAAGTAGCCCACAAAACTCATGCTCAAAGCAAAAAAATGAGGCCACTATTCCCCTCCCCTCTGCCTCCTCTCAAAATGGGTTCGCTTTGGTAAATTCTCAGGGGCCAAAAGTAATGTAAATAAAAAATTGCAGTCTCGTAGCGATCCAATTCTTTCTGACATGCAACTGTAAGATATGAAAAGCAAAACTTTTCTAAGCTAAGAGCGTTTGTAGGTGTTAAAAAATAATATAAATTATATTTTAAGAGTTTATTTAATAGTTTAAGGTATTGGGTTGAGATGGTTTTTTGACATGGTATCAGAGCCATTGATTACCAAGTGGTCTCAAGTTCGAATCTCACCACCCCTATGTATTTGATAAAAAATAAGCAAAAGGTAATATAGTCCTGTGTAAATTTCAAGTTTAAAGGGTTTTAACTTAAGAGGATGTGTTAGAAAATAATATAAATCATATCCTGAAATCTCATCTAACAACTTAAGCTATTAGATTGAGATAATTTTTTTGACAACAAAAACGTTGGAGCATGAATAAAACGAGATCTTTGGGAAAGCCACACACAATACCACATTGACAAATCACGAAACGAAATATACCCTCTTTGTTATAAAACAGCAACAACTGATTTGCCAAATCTATTTCTAAATGATTAATTCAAGAGGATCGCGCTTCCGGGAACTCTAGCTATAAGGAACAGGATAATAAGCCAGGTTGACGGATTGTGGGCGAATGATTAGAAGACCATTATGACTGATGACTCAATGTACGTATATTAGCCGTATTTTTATATATTTTATTACAAGCAAAGAAAATATGGCATGGTAATTATTTTATGAGGCCATCGCAAAGCTGGCTTGGATACAATATGTTTTAGTTGGGCGTTGGCCTGATACCTAGTAGCCAAGGGCCAGGGATGCACGTGTGTGTGTGGGTGTGTGTGTGTGTAATCTTTATGTAATTGGCCTCGTGGAGAAGCGCTCGGAATTGGTACTGTGTTCATGTTTAAGATTTCAGGTTCTACTCTTGCTAGGTACAAATAATTCCATGGATTCATCGGATTTAGATAAAGTTCATGAATTAAACGTAATGTACCTGCAAGAAATTCTTTGCTTAGAACTTGTGCGTTTCCATGATTAGTCCAGCTAGGTAGTGCTAATCCAAAAAAAATGTACAGAGCACATATTTGTGTTAGGATTAAGAGATAAGAGTCTTAAAATATAAATGGTTTAATGACACTAAATAATACATAGTATAAATCCAAATCAAATCGAAATATGTACATATCAATCAATGTTAACCAAGAGTGCTTGCTTCTTTAGAGAAGAATGAATTGAGAGCACATTGAGATTGTTGCTTTGCCATATGAACATTTGAAAGTAAAAGTAAGAACATAATTTGATTCTTCATAGTTTTCTTTTTTTATATATAACATAAATATCATAAAAAATAATATTTTTTGTTTTTAAGTCTAAAGTTAGGGCATGATTTATCTAAAAGTCTCGTGACTCATGTTTCTTTATACCCGATAAAATCTCGCATCGAAAGATATAAGATATAGCTACTCTACAAATCACCTTCTGGTCTATAGCAACCCAATGAAGCTACTACCAAAAAAAAAAAATTAAAAAAAATCAATTTTTTTAATTAATTTATAAATTTTTTTTGATTGGTTCTTGAAAATTCTAGGCTTCCATGAATTAAATTATATATATTTTTTTGAAATATATACATACACAAACATCAAAAGATAAACTTTTTTTAGATTAAAATGGATATATAAATCAGCTTACATGTATCTTAATTAATTCTATATGATTTGAAGTTAATGAATATATAAATTTCTAGTAGCTTTAAAGTTTGTAAGACTCAAAACTAATATGATTTTTAAAGAACAAACTCAAAATTTAATCAATTAAATTACATGATTTTAAGCAGATTTTCATGAAAAAAAAGGGATAATTTCCACTCTTAACTTTCAAAAAAGTTCATTTAACCTTGTTGATTTTAGTAGTTCAAACTTGTCGCGTTTCTTTCACTGTTTCTTAAAAAGTTTTCTTAGCCCCCCCTCCTTATATTAGCTGAAATTCCATTAGAGAATATATATAACCGAGTCTTGTGTTAAGAATTTGAAAGGTAGATTCAATTTTTTAAAACTAGAACAATATTATTTTGATTTTTTAAAATAAAATCATCTTTTTTAATTCAAAACATCATAGTTTTAGTAAATTTTTTTTGATATATCATACAGATTAATTAATGGATTGACTCATCAAATTAGATTGAATTTTATAACTAGGATAAATACAAGAATATAATTCATAATTAATTTGTGGCACCCAAAATACAGAAACAAGACTGGTTGAAGACTTGAAGCCTTGTAAATCTTCACCGTGTTCTTCCTTATCAGACATGTGAACAAGAATTTGAATTTAACAATTCTACCTAGCTTCCTTTTTTCTTTAATCTTTTGAGAAGGAAGAACTCTGCCTAGCACATATTCACCTTGTTGCCCCCGATATTTCTATAATATAAACCTATAGAAGAACTACCAATCCAGGATACAGCATATCCTGACATGTTAGTGATTAATGTTATTTTTTCAATAATAGTACACAATGAAGCTTGCGTAGATGCTTTGCTAGACTACTGAAACAGCTTTAGTCATATGTTTGTGATAGGAACAAGACCCTTGCTGCCATTCTCTCTCCCTGCATAAAGATACTGTGGCAGTGTATTAGTCATGTGGTTGAGCAATACATCACAAAACACTATAATTAAAAGCTGTGAACATCATAATTAATCGGTAGCAGCTCCCCAACACACAGAAAGGCCGGCGAGGTGACATGATGTGGATGTCACAGCTTGTGCAAGCCAACTGCTAGCACAACTTGGTCTCTGTTTTTCCTTGACATTTCAACACTACATGGTCTCTAAGAGCCAAACAAGAATATCTAACAAAGCAATTGGGACCATAGAGAGATTGATGCAGCAACTGTTTTAGGTTATGTAAAGGTCGCGTTAAATATTTGATTACGTAGCGCCTGAGAATCAAATATCATGGTAGTAGATAGCTAGTCACTCTATCGAATGGCCATGTGGAATCGCTTGTATGTATATCTTATCCTTGTTTGGGCCATTTCTGATGCAACAAGAAGTATCTGTGTGAAAGCAGGTTGTCCGTGATGTTGATAGCCACCTGCCTACTTTATGCTCAAGTATCAATTGATGTTACACATCTTGAATATGAATAATAATTTTCATTCAACAAAAGGGTTAAATGTTAATCTTTCACTCGAAGCCACAAGGCTGGCTGAGGAATAAAAACTGCTATAAGAAACCTAAAGAGTAGTTTGTTCTTAGCCTTCCCCAAATAAAACTATTGAGAGGGGAAAGTGTCTTGGGCTTGAATTCTTGAATACCTAGACGTGTTGGAAGCTACTACAGCTATGATGCTAGAAGAACTTTGGACCGGACCATCCTTTGGTATTCATGAAATATGAAAAAGCTAACCAGACAGCAATGTTAAGCCTACTGATGTTCACTTGAAATAGACATGGGAGAACGATACAACTATGGCTGATGCGATAAATTCTCCTTTACGATAGAGATAATAAAAGTGTAGACAAAGAGGTAGCCGTCTTTAGAGATAGAGAGCTCAAAGTCAAGACAAAAAATGGTGAGGTATCCATTTTGGAGCATTCAGAAAAAATAAACAATAAAGAAGATGTTGAAAAACTGCTGCCGAAAGCCGCCCGGCCCTAGCAGGTTCTTTTCCTGATAGAAGCAAGTTTGGACTTTTGTCTAGTTGAAGAAGGCAAGAATTTTGCTCAAGGAAAGATTCACATGCATTATTAGAGAGAAGGAGGATTGGTGGCTCATTGCCATATATATATATATATGTATGTATATTTCAACATCAAAATTAGATTTCAAAACAGCAGACACTATATGTCAAAGCATCCCCACTTGGTGCATGCACAAAGTAGGCAACATCAGATGGGTTCTACCTTACAGATCCCAAGGGGAAAAAAAGTTGCTAAGATGATTCAGAAATCTCAACCATGTGATTTGCAGACTATTCTAAGCAAAACCATATACAGTATCAAAAGTCAACCAATTTGATCTGAACCTAACCAGGTTAGGTAATGAGCAGGCCAACTTTAGTTGAATTCAATATCTGGAATGAACAATTCAGAACTTGAGATGGTCACTGTTTCAATTAAAATGAACTCAGTATCTCACCTAGACAAAATCTTCCTGCAGCTATGCGATTTGTGGTGTTAGATTTTGGTTGTTTATCTCTCCCTCCAGAATTCGGGTAGCCTAAGCATGGATCAAGTATGCTAGAACAGATATCACCAAGCTGAAGGTAGACAATGCCTGCAGGATCATTCGAAATGCAATATACGAGATTAGATTCGTTGTTAATTATATTTAAACCAAAACATGGTGATGATGAGATAAAATATGAGTTACATTTATATTGGATGCCGAGGAATAAATTATTCCAGGAAGATTGCCCTGCAATCCGATGTTAAAAACTGGAGTACCGTCGGGATAAAAGAGCCCGTAGTTCCTTTCAGATGTCGGACCAGGCTTCAAATTCTCGTTAAAAAGTGCAAAAACATATACGTCAATCGGCACGGATGGTTTTGCTGGTGTGCCTTGCTTCTGCTGAATTCTCTTCAACAGATTACTATGATATAGCTCTGCGTTTTGTAGTGTTGATCCAACCTCCGTAGGGTCCCCCTTGGATGGCCAACCTGTCTCTGAGATCTTAACTTCAACATCTGTATGTCCGATTGCTTTAATTGCTGAATACACAGCATCTACTTGAGCGTACAGCATATTATCATAATGCAGATTTGTGTTTGGATCTGTCATCCCTTCGTTAGGCTGGAAAAGGACATAATCTAGAGATATTTTGTCTGGGCTATCCTTGTATGCAAAAAAGGGATATGCGTTGATAAGGAATGGTGACTTGGTTTGAGAATGAAAATCCAAGATCGCATGCATGTATTCGATAATATCTTGCCGGAAAGTCCCGGATGAAGGAGGGAAGGAATTTCCTATGATGGTAAAGGGATGTGCAGTAGTGACAATCACTTGTTTATCTAATCCAAGATTAACAAGAGTGTTATGCACCATCTTCATTGCCGGAAGGAGATTTGACCATATCTGAGTATCATTGCTCATGAACACCTCGTTCCCGACAGAGATGCAAGTGATTTTGGTTTGAGCGAGGTAGGGTTGAAGGTGCTGTTGAACCCAGTTTTGGGCTTTGACAGGATCAGCCATGTCTTGGAGGTACTCGTTCCCAATCCCAACAATGAATTCAACACTTGAATTAGAAAAGGCCTGCAGGACTTTCGGATCGGCATCATAGAGTTTTAACCTGCTGACGTCGAGGGATTGAAGCATCACGGAAACACGAGAGGGAGACGGGAGGTTGTCGGCAATCTGTCCATAGTTAATTCCAAGCCCAGCACCAAGGACTTGGACACCTGAATCCGAAAAACAGAGTTTTAGGTTGAACAAACTAAACCATGATAGGAACACCAAAGAATAAAGGAACAAGAACCAGAATCATCATGCATCACAACAGACAATTCAAAAATGCAGAAGATAGCTTCTAGTCAGGATCCGAAATTAAAATATGCGTGCAAAACCGTATTGAAGAAAATATGATCAAGATGCCCACATGAAAAAAAAAAAAAAAACAACTCTGCTCCAAAAATGAACAAAAAATATAAAAATATTTTTTAAAAAAAAACCTCCAAAGGGACATAAAAAACCTTTTTGAGTCTAAAACTCGAATAAGAATAAAATTTACTAGCTCTGTATGCCACTATGAATGTTCAACAAGTAACAGGTCCTTTCCAGTTCATAATTATTCCCATCAAGCTTCAGTTAGATTAAAATCCCAGTTCCAAACTCATAAAAGGAAACCCGCCGAGAGAAGAAACACAAAAACAGGTAAATCCCACTGAATTCACCTTAGACTTAGGAAAAATAAATGCAAAAGGGATCAGTTTTTTTAATATTGGTGGTAATTTCGCAGACCTTGGTTTCCAAGCTTGAATATACAGTATACAACAATAAAAAAGGCAACCCAGTTAAGCCAGCAACTTAAGCATCTATTTTCTTTCCTCGCACTTTCCTGGAAAACAAACAAGCAGAACAATGCATGCAAAAGGCAGTCGAAACAAGAAAGAACTAACCTGAAAGAGCGAGAAGCAAGAAAAGAAGACGAAGATGGACAGAGTAAGTGGCCATAACTGATCTGATATTGGTTTAAACGAGGCCACAGAGCAGACAGATAGACTTTTCTGTTTGCCAACTAACAAAGCAGTATTGCAAGATAAAAAGCTATGGTATTTATAGTGTTTTGCATTGTATCAGATATAGCGATGGCTGCTTGTAGCAGGTTCTCACACCAGTAATTCTGAGCTCTCCTGTATACATTTTTTGTTTCGTAATCCTTTTTTATATATTTTAAAGTCCCACTTGTTTTCTTAGACGCAAGGGTTTTTTTTTTTTCCTGTAATTACAAAGTTGTCTCCATCTTGGTCTAGTCACATTTTACATAGCTATAGCAAATTTATCAAATGATTTTGTTCTTGGACGCACCAGCTATCAAGAGAATATATTATATTTTGTGCATTTATGATGTGGTTAATGGGGTTTCGAACAAGTTTTAACAGTTAAGGTATTCTCGTGTCACTGCCATGCCTTGGAGTTACCATGCGTATCATACGCGTGTCCGGTCAAATGTACGCGTGGGAGCTGATCACGAGCAATGTACATACTGGGATATGGGGCGAGGCGGCCATGGAAACAGGATAAGTGAAGCTTTTTCTCAGGCGCAGTAAAGGATCATTAATTAACGGCGTGAGGAATATCATTGGCTAGTAATAGCCAGCAATTTGACAATACTCAACGCGGAGTCCGCCAAAGAAAGCAAAAAGGAAATTGCTTTGACCAGATGTGTTAAGAAAACAATTATCGAAGAGAAAATGAAAATGGAATTGAATTGAATATACAGCCGGAGATGAGATAAGTATACCATGTACGAATTTGTGGCGGAAAATTCTATATTTTCAACTCATAAAATTATTATATCTTTTTTTTTTAAAAAAAAAAAAAAACAGGAGAAGGAAGTGAACATGTGCACGTAAACATATAGCGCACACCCTTCGTTGATTAAATAATAGATTGCAAACCTAATTAAGCATCTTATTGTTCATCTTGTTTTTTATTTATTAATTTAATGGTCAACAATAAAAAATATATTTTATTAATTGTGCATCCAGATTAGGACTTTATTGTATTTATTTTACCTTTATTTATGGGGATGTATTTTCATGCTCTTAATTATGATTAGTTTTTTTAAAAAAATATTATTAAAAAAAATAACACCGCTTAGTAAAACGAACAGGAGTAAAAGCAACATGATCTTGACACGATGCGCCACCAGCAAGTGTCGATCAGAGAGAGAATCTTGTTTATAATTGATTGAGGTGTAGAAAGAAAGAAAGAAGGCGGTGAATGAGTGAGGGAAGAGGAAGGAAAAAAGCGGTCTTTTTCATGGAGGTCCATATCAACAAGCGACAGCCCACAGCGTCGTTTTGGGGGTGGGGGAGGGGGGGGGGGTTGTGGGTGGTTAATTATGTATTTATTTAATGTTTTTATTTCTTTCTATATATATATATAATTAATTATTTAATTTTTTTACGCTCGCACGCACGTTTATATATATTCCATCATTTTGACTTAAGACAGCTTTTATTTATTTTATTTCTTTTTAATTGTTAGTTACTTATGATTGAAATTAAAACATGTTAAATCACGATCATGGAGGCGGAGAAGAATAGAAAACAGTTTACCAGTTAATTATTATATAATCCAAGCGCTGACGCCAATCCTATGTGGAGCGCCCGTGTTAGCCACCGTCCATCACGCGGCTGCCACGTAAGCAATCCAATGTCGGCTGGCCCCTCAGCATTCGTACGTGTCATGTTTGTTTTTTCTCCAATTAATAAAATCACAAGTTACATTTTACAGGTACAAAAACCCCACCGCCGTATTTTATTTTGTAAAATAAAAGTCCAATTCCAGGTTCGGAGTCAACACATGCTGCTTGAAGAATCAAAGCTTTATCATATTCTAAGCATGTCCATGACACACGTGGGGTTACATATTTACATATCTAACCATTTCCGTCGACTCCATAGAATTAAACCTTAGGTTAAAAAAAAACACAAAATCAAGCTCTCTCTCTCCCACAGCATAGTCTTAAATTGGAAAAAAGATGGACAAGGTCCAAGTATTTTAATTTGGACTCATCATGCACGATAATGAGGCATGGGCAAGCCATGCAAGAAGCTCACGGCATTGGGAGGCCATTAATCTTGTTCAGGAAACCTAAACGATTATACTAACTAGCTAGATGGTGTCTTGAAATTCACAATACTCTACACGTTAACATAACTGCATTCCTGCTGCCTTTACACGCATTTATCGTTTACACTAACATATTTAACTGCACTTTAATAATATATTTTTTAAAAATATAAAATAAATATAAAGAGTATAGTGTACTAATTAATCCAACAACCTAGGAGAATATCAGACTCAATATTTTTAGATATGGCTGTGAAGTTCGATCTAATAGCCTTGGGTTTGGCTGCGAAGCCACATCCAATATCCTTAGACAGGGATGCTCAGCCGCCAGACCATAGGCTATTGGATCTGGTTGGACCGCCTGACCCAAAGAGCCTTGGGTCCGGCGGGAATGTCAGACCCAATAACACTGGGTAGGGTTGCCCAACGAGATCCAAAAACATTGGGTCCGACTAGGCAGTCAAACCAAATATTCTTGGTTCTGGCTGCGGAACTTGACCTAATATCCTTAGATCTAGTTGCGGAGCAAGACCCAATATCCTTAGGTCTAGTGGTAGCCAGATCCTAATGTTATTGGGTCTCGCTGCAGTTCCAGACCTAATATCTTGGGGTCTGGCTGCGGAGCAAGACCCATCAGGACTTTTTGACTAAAAAACAGTAAAGAAAACACTCTTTGGTGCTACAGTGTCGTCCACAGTATAAACATTGTGTGTCTACAGTGTGGTTCGCAATGTAAATACTATGTATACAATACTTCTATAGTGTTTTTTCGGCAATATTAGATCTGGTGGTCAAGCCAGACCTACTAACACCTTTTGACTAAAAAACATAAAAGACAACGCTCTTGGTGCTATATTATCATTCACAATGCAAACACTTTATGTCTACAGTGTGGACCACAATATAATGAGTCTATGTCCACAGTACCTACACGGTGTTTTTCCCACACGTTTTAAAGTATAGTATAATATAAAGTGTAGATTAAACTAATTTAACTTTGATCTACTCAAATAAATAAATAAAAATAAATTGATTTATCATGTTAATCTACTTACCCTGGACTTGAGTTCAGTCCTGTATTAACGAGCCATTGAATTGATTCACCGGACAATGCTAGGTTTAATAAAATTGTCATACATGACACTCTCATTGTATTGCAATGTGTATGTGAGACTTTAACTTCACTGGTATGAAGAACGATGAGAGGGTTTGGACATGGAAAAAGTTGTCCTGACGGTTAAAACATCTGTGTCTTCAAAATCACATGCCAGGTTCCAAGATGGAAATATTTTATTGATTTTGAAGTCTTGCATGGATATTTTATCTCTAGATAAAATTCTGTTGACAGA
>Ga0325403_1003144_pt1 | contig 14939 bp, 11 predicted proteins | sample PopdelMetagenome_19_FD_205665 | JGI IMG/M metagenome (GOLD analysis project Ga0325403, IMG submission 205665) | Populus deltoides microbial communities from Bellville, Georgia, United States - Xylem-PdKOR-R4 | ecosystem: Host-associated > Plants > Phyllosphere > Stem > Wood/Secondary xylem...
ACAAAAGAAACAGCGTGGGAGCCTTATTTGCAGGTGCATTTAATGCTTGTTTTCTCCATCAAATAGAACAAAACTTGCACGTAAAGGATCCCCTGCAGTTCGTCTACAACCCCATGTGAACGGTTCAAGATGAATGACAGCACAGCGACGCCGGCGACGGCGTGAAGAGGCCAACTCAGGCAGCCTTTTCCTGCAGATTTGACAACTCAGGGAGGCTACTTGGCTACTTTGAACCAACGGTTGGGATCCTTCCCAACAGAATCAAGGGCTGAAATTTTTCCCCAGTATGGACAAGATTTCCTAAGTTGATGGATTGAGGGAGGAGAAAATCGAACTCAAAGTTGGCCGAAAACCAGCCTTCCCTGCTCATTTTTCCTGCAACCGATCTTTTCTCTGCCTTCTCTCTCCACCGTGGCTTTCAGCCACCACTATCTTCATCACCCGTCTTCTCTCCATCATCCCCACCTCCAGTAGCCATCAAACCATCTCACGTGGTGGTTGCACCATTTCTCTCTCTCTCTCCTCTGTAAAAATCTTCTTCTCTGCCACTGTAACCAGCCTCAGCAGCAGCAACAGCAGAAGCAGCAGCCAACACCTTGCCCATAAGCCCTTTTCCTTCCCAAAGACAGCCAGGGTAGCAGCTCTCTCTCCAGCCACTCCAACAACTCCAACCGCGAGCTTCCCTTCTCCTTCGCAAGCCTCTGTTTTCTTCCTCTTCCAGCGGTGACCAGAGCCAGCCACCGGCCTCACCACCACAGCCACACCGTGCACCACCGGTCAGGACGCCAGCTCCCTCAATGCCAGGTAAGCCTCCCTCCTCCCTTCTTCTTCTTCCTCCCTTCTCTGTTATCGCTGCACGTGAACAGTGCAACGTGAATTATAATTCATGTTGCACTGTTTCGTGCAACTTAGTCACTAGGCTGCCAGTGACTAAGTTGCTCCGGGCTGGACCTGTTCTAGCCCAGCCCAGTTGGCTGGGCCGGGTCCAGCCCGTCCCCAAAATAAAAAACAATATGCTGGGCCGAGTTCGGCCCAACCTTTTTGGGCCAATGCCAGCCCACATATTTTTGGGTCTGTGTTTGACCCAGCCCACATGTTTAAATAATATTTAATTAATTAATTAATATAAAAAATAAAAAGTAAAAAAAATAAAAAAAAGTTTCAAAAATCCTTTCAAAAAAATTTGTGATTTTCAAAAATATTTTTCTACCATTTTTTCATAATATCAGGTTGTATATTTACACTGTAAAATACAAATCCGGTATTAAAATACCCGGTTTTCTCCGAGATATTTCAAAACAAAAATTGTTTCATGCATACGGCCAAATCCTAATTTTTTTTAAGCATATTTTTCACAAAAAAAAAAAAGAAATTGCATCTTTTTCATGTTTAAAAATCCAAAGATGGATATCGTAACCGGTTTATGATTATCCATTAGGATTTGGCCAACATGTCAAAAAATTTCCAATCTTTTTTAGGGTCTAGATGTAGACTTTAATATTTGTGGGGTGTAAAATTAAACGATAAAGTACACCCTCAGATATTAAGGATACAAGGTGCTAAAATTCAAACTTTAAAACGATTAGGATTTAACCCGATAAGGTAGAGACTCCCTCATAAAGGGAGATCTGCCTTGAACCTTAGAAAAGACCAACAAATAGAAACTCGACCTAGAAAAACAATCAAACAACAATGCAGCTTACCTTAGGTAGTGTGCGCTGGGGATGATGCATATATCATCCCCTTACACAACCAGTCCCTTACCCAGACTCTCGCAGACCATAGGTTCCTAATGACCATAATACTAGGTGGCGACTCTTGAACCTTAATCATAATTTCATGATTAAAAACCCTTCCCAACACACAACACCTCATCAGGAGGTACGATATGAGCCTCCGCCGTCGCCAGACGACGTCGCGCCCCCCGCGACAAACAAAACCAAAAACTCCTTGGCTTAGGAGATAAGGCAGCATCTGCATACGCCAATATAAATAATTGGTGTTTGTTAATTTGAGGGAGATGATTTGATGAGTGTGAGGAAGGGAGATAATGCTTGCGACAGTAGAGGCAGCAGACGTGGGCTGCAAGAGGAGGCGTTCACCAGCCATGGCAGAGGAGAATCCAGGCGGTGACGCAGCAGAGGAAAGCACAAGAGGTGCTGCAAGAAAAGAGGGCTGCACTGCCAGAGAAGAAGAAAGCTGGACTGCTGGTGCTGCAGAATTTGAAGATGTATGTGGCGGCTGTTCCATTGAAGAAGGGAGGCTGAGAGGCTGTGAGAAAAGTAGGTTTAATTTATTTTAGGGTTTTGTGGCTCTGATACCAAGTTGAGAATAATGGAATGTGTTAGGTTGTGCCTTAGCCAACCTTCCTATTTATATAGAGGCAGCAGAACACTGCAGTAACAGTAATGATTACAACATCCTATATTAATTTTCTATTATGATAGATACATGATATACATTCTATAATATCAGTAAAATTTAATATATCACCACTATGCCGACCCTCTCCTCCCCTATTTCTCCTTCTTTTTCCCCATCCCATCTCTCCCCTCCCAAACTGCAAACAACCAGCCCTCCTAAAAAAAATCTCCCTCTTCTCAGCACAAGTCATATTTCTTTAAGTTTTGTGGTCACAACATCTGTGTTCTGATTTATTATGAATTTTATAATTTTTTGCAAGTAATTCTATCTTTTTTAATTTTAACATTTAAATGTCAATTTTATTGTTTTTTTAGGATATGTATTTTGTTAGTATATGTACTTGTTTATTGTTATTTCTCAAACAAACTTGTAGTATATGAATGTATAATTTTGTACTTTTTATGGTTTGTTTTAGATATTATAAAATTGTATTTTTTTGTAAATTGTTGAAACTTTGTTTAATTACCAAATTACATGTATTGTGGTGAAATAATTAATACTTGTTTAACGGGTCTGTTGTAATTTTTATTAATGCTATTGTGGTGTCGTAATTTCTGTAAATTTATATGTATAAATTTCTATGGACATTGATAATTGATAATGAATATTTAATATTTATGAGAAGTTGCAATTAGTTTGTTGGATAATTTCGAGGTAAACCAATATTTTTACAAATTTATTTACCTAACATAGTTAATTAATACATGTTGTCATCATAATTTTATAGAGGTTCGATAGAAGTCATGGATGATCGTTCATGGATGTATCGAGATTCACCCCAAGGATTGCGAAGGAAGGATTATTATAACGGGGTTCAGGGTTTTATTAATTTTACAACATCTATTCCCAGAAATTTTACTAGAGGCAGTATTAGTTGTCCATGCAGGAAGTGTCAAAATAAAAAGTATCTGCATCCAGATGTTGTAATGATGCATCTTCTACACAAAGGGTTTATAGAGAATTATCGGTGTTGGTATGCATATGGAGAAATATTTGTTCGTAATAAGAGCATGGGAGAAAGGGTGGTTGGGTCAACTTCTAGTGCTAGCAACGTGCATGAAGTTGCAAATGACAACACTAATCCTTACAAGAATATGGTTATGGATGCAATGAGAATGAATTAAGGTAATGTCAGTTAATATTCAATCGTAGAAGAAGAACCTCATGCAGATGCAGCTAGGTTTTTTTATTTGTTGAAAGATTATGACGAACAATTATGGGATGACTGCACGAACCATAATAAATTATCGGCCATAGTAGTGTTCACCATCATGTCAGATCATGAGTTGAGTGGGGCCGGGTATGATAAAATTATTGAATGAGCAAGAAGCATTTTACCTGAAGGGAACAGGCTGAAAGAGAACTTCTATGTTGCGAAGTCCATGATGAAACCCCTCGGTTTAGGATACCAGAAAATTGACATGTGCCCTAACTTCTGCTTGTTATACTACCTTGAAAATGCTGAGCTGACCGAGTGCATGACATGTGGGCATTCCTGTTACAAACCTAAAACTGGCAAGGGAAAGACTCTAGTGGCATATAAAAAACTTAGATATTTCTCAATCACACCTAGACTACAGAGGTTATTCATGTCACCAAGGACTGCTGAGCACATGACATGACACTAATCACATGATGCGGTTGATGGAGTGATGGTGCATCCTTCTGACGGCGAAGTGTGGAAACACTTTAACAATGTGCATCCTCACTTTTCAGCTAAATCAATTAACGTGAGTATTGGGTTGTGTACAGACAGATTCAACCCATTCAGGTAATTTGCTGCTTCTTATTCTTGTTGGCCGGTCATACTTATGGTTTATAACTTGCCATTAGGAATGTGCATGAGGCCGAAGTTCATGTTTTTATCTACTGTCATACCCGGTCTGAGCAGCCCGGGCAGGAATATAGATGTTTGTCTTCGACCGTTGATTGATGAGTTGACGCAGTTGTGATCCTCCAAAGCTTTGACTTATGATATATCGAGGAAACAAAATTTTGCTATGAGGGCGGCTTTGATGTGAACTATCAATGATTTTCCAGCTTATGGAATGGTTTCTGATTGGAGCACACATGAAAAACTAGCTTGTCTATATTGCATGGAAAATAACAAGGCATTCATGCTAACAAAGAGAGGTAAAGCTTCTTTTTTTTACTGTCATCGTTGTTTCTTGCCACCAAATCACAGGTATAGAAAGAACAAATAGGATTTTTTTGTTGGTAAAGTTGAAAAGGATGTTGCACCCCCGCACCTTTCTGGTGAAGAATTACATGATGTTGTATCAGAGTACGGTGACATTGTGTTTGGTCTTCAATCAGGTAAGTAGAAGTTTCTTAGTTTTGGTTTGACCCACAATTGGGTAAAGCGAAGTATCTTTTGGGAGCTTTCTTATTGGAAGACCAATCTCCTCTACCATAACCTTGACGTCATGCACATAGAAAATAACGTGTTTGAGAACATTTTCAACACCGTTATGGATGTGAAGGGGAAGACAAAGGACAACATCAAGGCTAGATTGGATATAACTTTGTTATGTAACCATCAAAATATGGAGTTGGTTCGTGATGGGTCACGTGTCGCAAAACCAGGAGCAAGCTTCGTGTTAGAGAAAAATGCACAACTACTAGTCTACAAATGGCTTAAGAGTCTGCGTTTCCCCGATAGACATGCCTCAAACATATAAAGGTTGGTTAATATGGAGGAATGCAGATTGTATGCAATGAAGAGTCATGACTGCCACGTGTTTATACAAACACTCATTCCATTAGCTTATCGTGATTTGTTGCCAAAAGGAAAATGGGATGCACTCATAAAGACCAGTCATTTCTTTAGAGATATATGCTCCACCAAGTTGAATGTTGATCACATTGAGAGGCTTGAAACAAATATCATTGAGACACTATGCAAACTTGAGATGATATTCCCTCCATCATTTTTTTGACTCAATGGAGCATCTCCCCATACATCTATCGTTCGAGGCAAAAATTAGAGGACCGGTCCAGTATAGATGGATGTACCCATTCGAACGGTTAGATATTATAGTTGCAATGTAATTCATATATAAAAGTATTTTCTTTGTTTTTTTAATTGAAAATATTTGATTAATTCAATGCAAGTACTTGTTCAATCTCAAGAAAAAGGTTAAGAACAAGGCGCATGTTGAGGCTTTGATTGTGAGGCCTATATTGTTGAGGAGATCTTAACATTTATCTCGTACTATTTCTAACCTCATCTAAGAACGAGAATCAATCGCGTTCCATGGTATGATGATGGCGGTGAAGTGCCTTCTAGTGGGAACTTGTCAATATTCTCCAATCCTAGATGACCCACACCTAAAAATGCTGTAAGGGGAAGATATTTGTCGAAAATAAAGTTCAGATAAGCACACAATTATGTTTTATTTAACTGTGATGAGCTGAGACCTTTTATTCAGTAAGTATATATATATGTACTACTAATTAAACTTTGTTAATAATATACTATTTATATATTGTAATATCATAAGCTCAATAATTTGGAACAACCTTGCAGGCAACATCGACAATATTTGTTGTCCAATAACTCACAGTTGACCGAATCCCAAATCTTTCAATTACAAGATGAACAATTTGTCACGTGGTTCAGAACACATGTAAGTACTATCACAAACTCATTATGTCTTGCAAAATTACTGTATGCATGTCATTATGAAATTCTCGTTTACTGTTCTTTACTGTACATTATATACAAGGTTTATCAAATGGGAAGAAGTGTTGCTAAGTTATTGTCTTCACTAAGCCTGACCCTGCTATAACGAGTATTTTGTCAATGGATATGTGTTCCATACTAAAGAATACGAGCATGGAAGAAAGACATATAACATCGGTGTTTGTGTTAAAGGGTCGACTAATAGTGAGTTAGAAGTTGACTACTATGGTAGATTAGAAGAGGTCGTCGAACTGCAATATCATAGCGAGCATAATAGTGTTTTTATTCAAATGTTATTGGTATGACACGACTGACAGAGGAATCAGAGTTGATCCTCACTATGGTCTGGTCGAAATCAACTCAAAAGCTAGACTCTGCAACGTAAACGATGTCTTTGTTTTTGCAAAGCAATGTCAACAAGTTTATTACACATGCACCCCTTCATTTAGAACGGATCGATCAAGAGTTGATTGGTTATTCGTTTTAAAAACAAAACCCAGGGGTCATGTCGAGGTTGTTCAGGATGAGAACGAAGACACAGGTGTGCGAGATGAAGTCTTTCAAGTTAATGAGTTGGTTGAACCATATCGAGTTGCTCCTTCGATTGACTTGGAAGAAAATTCAAATTTTCGTGCTTTCGATGATAGTCTTGTTGATGTTGACGCAGAGGAGTTGAATGTTATTTTGAGCTCTAGCGGACAAGCAAATGTCGATGAAGATGATGATGATATCCATATTGAAGATTGCGATGAAGGTGATGACTATTCAATTGACGACGACGAAGAAGAAAATTCTGACTAAGTATCAGAATGAAGCAATGCGTGAAACTTTTTTTTTTCATGTAATATATATTATGGATGATATATTTTGTAACACAAAATATTTATTTTATAAGTTTGTATTGTTTAAGCACTGTTGTTATTGTTTTGTGCGATGGACAATTTGTAATTTAAGTGTTTGCAAAAAGGTAAATAGACAATACAAACATAATCTTTCTTGCACAGTGCACTATCCCTGACATTCATACCGACAAAATACAGTCCGTCAGCATTTCACAGTAGCTTAACTGGAAATGCCACAATCATCACCGACAACTTTGTGGATGGAATACAGTTCGTCGACATTTCACAGTAGCTTCACTGGAAATGCCACAATCATCACCGATGACTTTCGAATGGAATACAGTTCATCGACATTTCACGGTAGCTTTAATGGAAATGCCACAATAGTCACAGACGACTTTGCAGACGAAATACAGTCCATCGGCATTTCACAATAGCTTCACCAGAAATGCCACAATCATCACCGACAACTTTGCAGATGAAATATAGTTCGTCGGCATTTCACAGTAACTTCACTGGAAATGCCACAATCATCACCGATGACTTTACGGATGACATATAGTCTATCGACATTGGTCGGCAGTTCATAATCACCGACAAAATCACCGATGGACGGTGCGAATTCCAAAGGACGGGGTATTAAATGCATCTCTAACCACGTGCAATTACCGATGGACCGCAAAAAATATGGAGGGTAATTACAAATTCTGGTGCAAAATTCAAAATTTACTGACGGATTTTCGAAACATCACCGACAGAATAATTAAAATTAATATTATTTAAATATTCGTTGGTAAAACTGTGCTATAAATCCCAGCGATCGCCCCTTCAGTTCATTTTTTCATCTGCTCCGTTATCCATCTTTCATTTTTTTTTTCCTCTCATTTCCTTCAAATCTTTTGTTTGTTTTGCTTGTAATCTCTACTTGAATCTTCAGCAAATTAAAAGGTATGTGTTTCCTCTACTTCATCTTACTTCAAGATTTATTTTCTCTTTGTTTTAGCTATTGTTATTTTTGTTATGTTTTTTGTTTTGGTGTATTTTTATAATGTAGATAAAGTCTTGAAATAAACACATTATTTAGGTAAGCATTTTTCATTCCTAAAGTCTATAGTTTTTTTTAATTTATTAAATATATTTTATTGTTTGTATTGCCATAATAATTGAATAATTTATTGAATTGTAATTGTTATTGTTGAATTTACCTTGTAATTAGTAATTGAATATGTAGGAATAAATTTCATTATTTCTCTCAATTTTACTCTGTTATTGCATGATATGTGTTTAATTATTTCCATTAATTTTAATTGTTAATCTATAGTTTTTTTTTTTTACTTTATTGAATATATTTTATTGTTTGTATTGATATAATAATTGAATAATTTGTTGAATTTTAATTGTTATTGTTGAATTTACCTTGTAATTAGTATAGATGTTATGTTATATAGAAGATTTTTGAATCGTGTCAATTGGTTGTGGCTATTGTCAATATTTGCAGGTATGAAAAGTTTGAATAGTCTCCAGTATAGGGGAGGTGTTGCTGAATGTTTTTTAACAATCGAATTTAATTATATAATTATTCGTATAAAATTGTGTAGATGCGTTGAACAAAATCAATAACTCATCGCTCATATATGGTCGCAGCTAGTTCCTCTAGCAGCAAGAATGACCTATCCTTAGGTGCCAATCAAGAAGAGGCACCTGTGCCGTCTACCGATGTTGCCTCTCCCAGCGCGGTTTCACAGCGCAGAGGCGGCATGCCTTCGCAGCGGAATTAATTCACCTGCAAGTTCGAGGCACAGTGAAAGGACGGAATTTCTATGTAAGTTTGTTTCGGTTTTAGTTTTTTTAATTATAACATAATTTATGAACAACTAATCAATATTTCATTAATTTAATTTATTTTCAGGTTCACAAACATTAAGGCCGCCCGAGTAATATCATTGGCGTTTAAATTATCGATGGAGATTCCATTATTTCAATGGAGTTAGGTATCCAGACATCCTAAATTGATACCTCAAATTGATCCATAGTTTGACAGATTTGAGGTTGGTGTTAATTTCTAATTTCCACCTTATTTTAATAAATTATTAATATAATTGTAAATAAATTTTTATTTTTATTTAAAATTAACTATTTATACACAGGATAAATTCAACTGGGACAGTGTGCATGACATTGTTATGAGGAGGGTGTGGGAAAATCACGTGGCAACTAGGTAACATCGAAAACAATACAATATTTTTTAAAAACAATTATGTTTTAAAATCTAATTTCTTGCTATGAAAGTAGGTTGCGTGATTTTTGGTATGAAGCATAAAAAATGACAAAAAAAAATGCAAGAGATAACGGTCTTCAAGGCTGGATCGACGTGGCGATTTGGAGGGATTTCAAACCACAGATATATGGCCGCAATATCTTGAGCACATGACGTTCACAGTCCGGTGCTAGCAACATGAACCAACCAATTCATGGTTCGGTGACAACGCACATCGACGGCTTTGTTCCGTTTGCTGCGAAACAGATGATAAGATTAATTTAAATGAAATATATCATTAAATAATTTGTTGGTACTTAATTAATTTTTTTCCTTACAGGCTACGTCTCTTGGACATGAGCCGAGCCCAATGGAGCTGTTTGTTGAGACGCACGTGCGAAGTCAAGACTACTAAAAGGGGGTGCAACAGTTCGTTGACAACTGCGCTCAACATTTTATGGTATGTTCATTCAACCATTTTATTTCGTAAGTTATTATTTTTATTGAATTGAATATGATGATTTCTTTTTTCATTTTCAGGAGTGCTATAATAGTCGGTTGAGGGAGAGATATGGGGACGATCCTTCGACCCATCCGGATTTAAAGAATGGAGGCAGGATAATCCGGTGGACCCGATAAAAATCAAGTGTACGGGCTCTCCAACACTAGGGCCGAGAACTTGCGGGTGGCCCGTAATGTCTCAACCGTTGGGAGCTCCCAATCAGTATCGACCACCCAATCTAAGGAGTTCGTGGCCTTGTAGCAACATACGACTCATCTCACCGAGAAATACAAGAAACTCTCGGCGAATTATGAACAGCTTCGTTCAAATGGTCATGAACATGGGCATCATAGAGTGGTGATACATGTGCGCTCCTTTTTTGATCGTATAACAACCAGTCTCCTCCTCCTCTTCCTCCAGATCCGCCATTGTGCTAATTTAATATTTTTTTTTTAAACACATTCAATTTGTAATGAATATTATTTACTTTATTTTTGATATTTAATAAAATTTATTTGCATAATTGGTTTTTTTACTATTAATTTTTATAATTTTATATTATTTATTCTAAATAATGTTTTTTTAATTAAAAATATCTACCGACGGATTTACAAACGGAATGTAACCGTCGGCATTTCACAGTGAGTTGAAAGATATTTACTGGAAATGCCACAATCACTGACGGTTACACCGGCGGCTATCGTCCGTCGACATTTTACCAAGAGCTGCAACATATTTATTGGATATGCCACTATCATCGACGGAATAAGTCTGTCAGTACATTTCCAACGAGATTGTTTTTTTGGTGCGCAATTTCCGTCTGTAAAACCATCAATAATTTATTTTTTTTCTTACCAACAGACTTATTAACAGAATGCAGTATTACCAATGAATGGTATGCTGAAGGACTCTTTCCATAGGCAATTTAGACAGTAAAAAAATTACCGATAAGCTCTGAATCTCATACCGACGGAATCTATCCGTCGGTAAAACTGTGAAATCTTGTAGTGAGATCATAGCTAAGTAACCTTGTTCTAGTTTTGGTGCCATAACTTCAACAATTTAGAGGCAAGGGAAAAATAAGAAAAGCTTTGCAGTCATCCTTAGCTGCTTTGCACTTTATGAAACTATTATTAGGAAAACCAACCTGGAAATTCTTGATGCGATGACTGATGACCTCCGTAATACATAAATGCAAAAATAGTTAAGCAGGCAACTGATAAGGGAATTTTTAGCATGTATATTTTCCACTATTCATGCTTGATTTTGAAATATTTTGGATGTGTTGCACAAGGTAATTAGAATTTTGGATCCTTTTTTGAACTATTGATCTCATGGGAAATTAATGTGTTTTCAGATACTAGGTTGCTGAGCATGCAGAATCTGGCAGTAAAACCGAATATTGATTTGTTGTCTGCTGTAAAGGAAGCTATACAACTCAGTTCTAGATGTTCGTCACTATTTTCAAATATCTGAGATGAAGGTCTACAAAACATATGAAGGGCATATAACTCAGTTTTGTTGTTTCGAAGCCCAAAAAGCAAGTCGAAAAAAAGGGATTGAATCAGATCCGAACTTCCTACACTCCAAATACTGTCTCGGTTTATGGCCCTTATTTGAAGTCTCAAAGGTCCAAAAATTGCAAGATCAGTGGTGTTGGAAAGAAGCTTCGATTTTCTACAATTTCTCCAGAAATAAAGATCTTTGAATTCGCATGTTTCCTGCCTCAAATCTGGCCGCAATGTCTGGGTAGGAAGGAATTCAAATCAGAAAAGGAAACTGTCTTAATTCCAGCGGGGGTAAAAAGGCCACAATATAAAAGAAAAAAAGAGGGGTCTGCAAGGAAAAGGTGCATACATAAAGAAACCCTAAAATAGACTAAAGAAAGAAGAAGAGGCGGCACAAAGAGGGACTAGAAATAGAGGCAAAAACAGAGAAGATTTGGAGGACACCTATCTATTTCACTGTCATTCTCTGCTTTTGATGATATTCATCGTATCAAGTTTGTTTCTATTTAATTTAACTATGGAGTAAACTTTTATTCTGGGATTTTTTATGTAACCTTACTATGAATATGTGAACAATTTCATTAATTGAATTATTACATTAAGTTGTTGAGTATTTCATTCTATGTGTAATGCTTGTGTATATTTGGCCAACATCTACATGATTTAGAATTCAATTTGAGACTAAGAAGTGATAATTGTTTTAGCTATTGTTTGAAATACCTTAAGAAATCTATAGGATAGATATATCCTAGGAACTTTTGTAATCGTTACAGGTTTTACGATACTTAATAAATTTCGACAAGTTCAGAACTTTTGTAGAATCTATGAAATTTGCTTGTCGAAATAATTCATTGATACTCGAGAGAGATTAATGTTTAAATTAAAAAAATCTAATTATCAATGTTAGGAGTAATTAATTCAATTGAGAAAGTTCACATAAGAATAGTTACGGTAAGTCAGAAATCCTAGAACCAGTACAATTGAATTCATTAATATTTAATCAATTGGTTGTTTGTTTTTAATCATTAATTTTTGTTTTATAAACTATCTCATTGATTCCTCAAATAGATCATAATATAAAAGACTTTGGTAATTAGTAATAATTTTTATAAATTCTTGTGGGACGATACTCTACTCATCACTTTATTACTCGTCATGATTCATGCAGTTGCAAAATAAAGCAACAGCAGCTGAGTCTGTAAGAAAAATTGTAAAGAAACTTAGGTATCAGTACTATCCCAAGACCACAAAAAAAGAAAACAAGCTGACAGAGCACACATTCTCACAATACATAAAAGATGCTAGAAAATAAATACTCCTGGCTCTAGGAAACTAGAACAAATCACCCAGATAAGAACTCTTACGAGAACCAAAAGGCTCTTTAACTACTAAACATAGAAAAACTATAAAACATAAATAGCAGAAACTTCAAAAAAAATATCTTTAATTTAGTCAACGAGTCTTTTAAAAGAAAATTTTTCAAAACAAGACCAAGATTGGATCGAATCAGCTCAAAGGGACCTTTAGTGAGAGACTAATTTTGACAAACCTTGCAAATTTCACCCCACCAAAGCTGGATATATTGGGAAGTCCTTCTAGTAACTTTTCTGCACATAACTCTCAGTTTATTCATATTAAAATTTCTAAGACGAGTATGCCATAAAGAAGCATTTTTTATGGATACACATCTTCTCAGCATAAGAAGATGAAGAAGATAATAACATATATAAATCATACATTCTCTTGCCAGGATGAACAATATCAACTTCTAACACTCGCAGCCTTTTTGTTGTATAACCTTTGACAAATTTCACTTGTGGATTTGCAGCGAAGAACATGCTCGAACAAAGCATGAGAGATTGACCTTTTCAAGACAAATTCTTCCTTGTCATTGTTTTGTGTCCACTGCTCAAGAGAATCAACATTTTGAGCATTATTTTCAGGGGCTGCAGTATCATCTCCGCTAACAACTTCCCATAAATCTTCGCCGATGAGATAGGACTCCAAACAAGTCCTCCAAACTTTATAATTGGACTCTATCAAAAGCTCTATACCTAGTCCAATTACACGACCATTCAATTCCATCTTGTACTACAACTGATTTCCTCTACCAAGGGTCTTGCAGCATCCACCTACCTCCCTTGTAGCTCCTCTACCATGTAAGAAAAACAATAGTGAGACATAAGTCACACTAGCTCTAGATCACAAACAATCCTCTGTAAAGGAAAACAAGCTGACGGAACAATCAGATTTTTGTAAAGGAGAACTAACACACGTTCTCGCAACACACAAAAGAGGCTAGAGAATAAGTACTCTTAGAGAGGAAGCTAGAACAAATCATTCAGAAAAGAACCCTAAGACACTTTGACTAAACATAGAAAAATTAAGAAATATAAATAACATAAACATAAAAATATATATATTTCATTTAGTCAACGGGGTCCTGGAGCATTGGTAAAATTTGCACGGAATTCCGGTTTCTTGGAATTAGAATTCATAGTTAGGATATTTCAATATTATGCCCTCTCTATTAGGTCTTGGTAGGTTAACTTGGATGATTTTTTTGTTTTTCTAATTATATTTTTTTACATTGAGTTGATTAAAAAATGAATTACATAATTTATTTTTATTTATTTTTTATGAGATTATCCTAATCTTATGACTCATGTTTGGTAGGTTGAGTTGACTTATGTTTTAGTTGAATTTTATTTTTAATTTTATCATTCAATATCAGATTAATTGAAAATTAGATTAAATAATTTTTTTATTTACTTTCATATCAATCCTCATATAGTTTAATTTTTTTATTTAAAAAATTAAATATTTTTTTACATTAAAAAAATTAATCCATCCCTTGTAATAATGCCAACAACAATACAGTAATTAAACTATAACTAAAAGGGCTCATTCTTTTACTGTGGACTGCACAGTGCAGTCCACAGTAAAAGATGAGCCCCTTTTTTTTACGTTTTTAGAGTTTTTTTTTTAATAATTTTTTTTATTAGTGTTAAATTTTTTTATTCAGTTATCCGACTTTCATAACACGGATCTCGGGTTTAATAGGTTAACATGGTTTGACAAGTTAACCCATAAATTTGTTTCTTGCTTTTTTTTCTTTTTAATTATTTTTTTTTTTGTTTACTTTAGTTTTTTAATGTTAAATTTCTTTCCATTTAGTAAAAGATGAGCTGGTTTTTTTTTTTACACTTTTAGAGTTTTTTTTTTTGCTTTTTTTTTTCTTTTAATAATTTTTTTTGTTAATGTTAAATTTTTTTTATTCAGTTATCAGACTTTCATGACATGGATCCCGGGTTTAACAGGTTAACATGGTTTGACAAGTTAACCCAGAATTTTTTTTTTATTTTTTTTCTTTTTAATTAAATTTTTTCGTTTACTTTAGTTTGTTAATGTTAAATTTCTTTTTATTTAGTTATTAGACTTTCATGACACATATTTCAGGTTTCACGGGTTAACCTGGTTTCACGGGCTGTCAATTTTTTTTTGTTTTTTATTTTAATAATTTTTTTATTTAATTTAGTTTGTTAATGTTAATTTTTTTATTTAGTAATCAAACTGTCATGACACGGATCCCGAGTTTAACGGGTTAACCTGGTTTGGCGAGTTAACCTGAATTTTTTTTCTTTTTAATTAATTTTTTTCGTTTAGTTTAGTTTGTTAATTGACAATAAACTAAAACTGCTTAGTGTTTCACTGTGCAAGT
>Ga0325403_1003145_pt1 | contig 14938 bp, 6 predicted proteins | sample PopdelMetagenome_19_FD_205665 | JGI IMG/M metagenome (GOLD analysis project Ga0325403, IMG submission 205665) | Populus deltoides microbial communities from Bellville, Georgia, United States - Xylem-PdKOR-R4 | ecosystem: Host-associated > Plants > Phyllosphere > Stem > Wood/Secondary xylem...
CACAAACGTTGTATGCATGCATGTTTGTGTAGCAACCTGCCATCAAATATCAGACTACAGTAATGACAACTGCATGGACGTATTAAACCTGAAAAAGTGTGGGACTGAGTGTGCGTGCGTGCCGTGTGTGTGTGTGTGTGTGTGTGTGTGTGAGAGAGAGAGAGAGAGAGAGAGAGAGAGAGAGAGAGAGCATTAAAAACCCTGCCAAGTAAGACCAGATGCATAGCAATGACAACATTAAACGTTTGATCCTACGCATACAAACTATTAGAAAGGAAGCATGCGTAGATGATAAGGCTGAAACTTTCTAATTGCAGTGTTATTTTGATTTGCAGTTGCTCCCAACACATTCAGTAAAAAGCAGGGATTTGAGAAGGTAAAAAATAAAGGATATTTCAGCAAATAAACAGTGAGGGGTGTAGTACAGAAAACTCCTTGGTCCATTTCAAGAAGATAACTAACACATTACACTACATACGAGGATAAACTCGTGGAATTGTGAACTGAAAAGATTGAAATCCTTCCTGACATGGCATGTCAAAAAACTAAATAAAGTTGCTTACCTGTCATTTGTCCTCCAAATCTGCCTCTTACAGTACCCTGTATAATCGAACTAAAGATCAGAATGATTGCATGGTGTGCATCAGAGATATTGATTGCCACTCTACGACAAAAACAGAGCTAGCACAAAGACCCTAAGCTGAAAACTTGAACCATATTTCAGCTGCCAGAACTTTGTATCACAAAAAATTGAACTTTGTCAACTAAATAGATCCTTTAGAGCTTTAGAATGTCCAACAAGAGCATGTTAAACTATACTCGTAATTGAAAAGTACGCACACAAGAGCACAACTTTTTTTCTTCTTCTCCCATCTCTTCTTTTTTCTTTTAATAGGCAAAGCTCAAGAACGATGAAAACAGATAAACTGGCTCTCCTCGGCTGCAAATGTATGAATTGCAAAGCTATGGGACATTTAGGAAATAAAAAATTGTTTTATACAGATGCTTTACTAGATATAAGCTGTTGTTGTATAACCTTTAATAGTCCAGCCAAATCTTTAAAGAAGGCCCTGAATAAGACGTAATATACCTTCCGATTTTCTCAATCCTCTCAGGTTCACCATCTTGGCCAAAATTATGAAAGCAGATGGAAGGCATTATCAAAATGGCATTGCGGAGCACAAACTTTCTAAGAATGACTTGAATGAATTCTCTGAATTATGCTACTCATGACATGCACTCCTTATACTGAGAAGAGCATGTAAAATTGCATTGTTATGCAATCTTCTACTTCATATCACTTCTTTTTGAAAAATAATACAAGCTAGCAAAGGGAATTACAGATAACACACACTGTTAAGGGTCAAGAAGGCTTCCATCATATGTTGGCCACTCTAACACATCATTTTAGGATGGAATATGGACGTTCAAGATGTGGAAATCTAAAAGGAGAATGATTAATGGAATCTTAAATCATTATGTATCATAAATTACAAATACTACAAAAATTAAGTTGCCTCCTAACAAATAACACAGCAGAGTATTAAGGCAGCTTGCTAGTTTTGATAATAGAAAGGATTGCAGTAACCTGATACAGGGCATTGATGCCCATATCAATCCCAAGTTCAAGTCTTAAGCATTACTAGCATCATACAACACCTTGTATTAATCTCCATGCAATCAAGAGTAAAATAGAGTTGCTAACTCACTATGATTTCACTCCCAGTCCTCATCACTCAATTGATCATCGGTCTCGTACCTTGGTGGCCTAACCACCAACAACACAGTCCCTAAACATTCCACCACATTCCTTTCCTTTAACGCCGAACCCCTTTCAACCTTGAAATCACCACCGGCGCCGTCAAGAGTAACCAAATAAAACCCGTCATCTGCTTTCACTTCCTTGCTCCCCCTATCAGCAACCACTAAAATAGACTCCTCTTTATACCACCTATTTGCCTTCCATGGTAATACCCTTGCATCTGGAAAAGCCACCGCCACTCCCCCTCTACCCAACTCAAGTACCGGTTCCCACCCTGGCAACACCACCCACCTTTCCCACGCTTTCTCTGCCACCACCACACCAAACTCACCCTGGCCCTTACACTCCCACGGTGCTTCCACAATTTTTCTTTCCCCGTCCTCTGATCTACAAACCGGTAAAACCACAACACTACTCGCCTCCGCAACCTCACCAATCTTCAACCTAACAACCGGAACCAGAACCCCATCTGCTGTTTCTCCTTCTGCCCTCTCTTTCCTTTCTCCCCCTCCTTCTAACTCCTCCGAAATCGCACTTTTCGCTTTTTCAGACTCTGCAACCTCTAATGCCATCTGTAGAGCATTAGTCCGCGACTCTGACGGATTCTTATGCTCTCTAGACTGCCTGTAGTACATAAACGACAGGCAGTCTCCGGGAAGAACATAATCAAAGCTCTCCCAGAACTTCTCCCCGCGCCTACGAGGAAAATCCTTGATGGCGCGGGCCAAATCTTGAGCACCCTTAGCGTCCATCTTATTAAGGACGATATAGCGGGCAGCTGCAGACCGCTGCGTGGCACTAAGGAGACGAATTTCATACAATAACTCCGCACCACCAAGGTCAAATGTAGCAACAATTTCTGGGTCAGTGTTAGACTGAACTAAAGAATCCCTCACTTGAGCTCCAACAATTAAACGGTTTTGCTCAACCCCAGAAATACCAGTGGCTTCTTCTATTGATGGTGGAGTAAAACCTTCTTGGAATAAAGAAGGGATTAAAGGGGCATACTCGTACCAAAGGCCAAGACGATTAGCGAGGATTTCGAGACGAGAAGGGGCGTCAAGAGACTTGTATTGAGAAGGGATAGGAGAAGGTGGAGGTCTAAAGGGTTGGTAGACTTGTTGATAAGGAGGTGGAGAAGAGGGGATACGAGTGGCTGAAACTGATAGCGTTTTGGTGGGTTTAAAAGGGGTTTTTGATAAATGAAGGATAAAGAGAGGTTGTTGGCTAAGGAAAGGAGAGGAAAAGGGTTTGTTGTTAAAGCTTGAAAGAAAGAGAGGCTTATGGGTGTTTAGAGTTGGAGAAAGCATAGTGACTGAGTGACTGAGTGACTGAGTGAGAGAAGTGACGGGCGTTTGTGGAAGATAGGGAAAGGGTGCCTTATCTTGAAGAGAGGGAGGGAGGGAGGGAGAAGGAACAGTTTTGTTTTGTTGTGCTCTGTGGGTTGGTTGGGCCTTCTAAGCGGGAAGCTAATAGGATTGAAATTCGGAGTTGGTCTTGTTGAAATTTATTGGAGTAGGAATGGGCCTTGTTGCCAGGAGAACTATTTGTAAATGATTTTGACCTCCATTATTTTACATTTAAAAAATATTAATTTTTATTTTATTTTTTTAAAATTAATTTTTTTATATTTTTAATATGATAATAACAAAAATAAATTTTAAAAGATAAAAAAAATATTATCTCAATATCTTTCTAAACAAAAAAAACTTTTAAATATAATTGCCGTTAAATACACTTTTAAGCTGGAAAATAAAAATGCTTTTATATATATATATATATATATATATTAGGTTTATAGTACTTTGATTTTTTATATATGTTTTTTGTTAACTAATTTTATTTTTTCTATTTCATTCTTATATGTTTGATTTATATGTATTGGCAATTATAAATTTTTTATTTTTTTTTTATAATGTCAAGTTGTGGGTTTTTTTCTTCTTTAAAATATATTAATAGTTCTTCAACATTATTTTTTTTACATTATAAAAAATTAACCAGGTCATAGGGAAGCGCAGGCCTCCTTTATAATTTTAACTAAAAGACATGTTTTTGTAACAATCCTTCAAAGTTTTTCTCCACAAAAAGGTGTTTAATTTGTAAAAATAAAATTCATTTTTTTTACTTTTTAATAAGACATGTTGATTCATTGATGGTCACAATTCAAAATGAGGATTTATTGTAGCCCCTTTTATATTTTACTGGTCACTGCTTTAGTGTAATGACTATTTTTCTATTCCCATAAAAAATTACATACCTTTGAACCAGGGTTATTTTGGTATTTTTTACAAGGTGCATTAGTTATTATTAATTTGTTTGGGAGTATTTGTATCTATTCAATGTTTTGTAAACAGTAAAATAACCAAAATACCCTTAAAAGTCAAAAACTTAGTGGTCTAGGGGTAGGGGTATTAAAATATTTTTTTATTTTTTATACACAATAGAATTACGCATGTGTCCTTAGATGCAAGATATTTAGTTCATTGTAGTCAGGGGTATTTGGATCTTTTAACCTAGATTTTGTTGTTAATTATAAGTTTGGTTGAGTGTGGTAACATAATTCCCCTTTAAAATAATATTTTTTTTATTGAAAAGTTGTTGGCGCGTTGGAACAACCACACACTTTGTGCGACGCTTGCCGTGGTTTTTGACGGTCAAAAAATATATTTCACTGTCTTAGTCGATTCCTCTCCATTTCTTCTTTCATTATAGGCGACACGTGTACTCCAAATGTGACCAGTGTATAGCCGATGACTATTTTTTTTTTCCTTAATTTCTCTCTCATATCCAAGTAAATACATTATGGTCCTCATTGCTTTTATTCTTTTCAAATTCAGACCTTTTAGTTTTGATTGTTGTTTTCTAGTTATTTTTTGCTGTTGAAGTTTTATTTCTTTTCAATTTAACTTTTGGTTTTTAATTTGTATATATAAGATATTTTAATTCGATCCTTTTACTTTTAATTTCTTATTGTTTTCCTTTGTCTTTTTGTCAAAGTTTTTATATTTTTCAATTTTATCCTTCAAATCAGGCTTATGATTTTTGTTTTTTCAATGATAATAATGATTTCAATTTGGTCCATTTTCTTTTGATTTCTCATTGTTTTTCTTGGGCCTTTTGTCTAAGTTTTTATAGTTTTAAATTTTATCCTTCAAATCAAATTCATGATTTTTATTTTTTTCAACAACAACAACAACAATAATATTTGAAATAATGGTCACGGTAATAATAATGATGATGATGATAATGATACTAATAATAATGATGATGATGATGATAATGATATTGATAATAATTATAAAAATTGAAATAAAAATAATAATATTATTAATGATAACAACAACAACTAAATCAGTAATGATAATAATGATAATGATGATGGTAATGATATTATTAATGATAGTATTGATAATAGTAATAGTAATAAGAACAACAACAACAATAAAATTAGTGGTGATAATAATAGTAGTAATTGTTATAGTAGTTGTGTTGGTAACAATCTTTTAGGTACTACTACCCATAGTTTTGAAACCCAACCCAACCCGACAGGTCGACCTAGGACCCGGCCGACCCGGGGCTGGAACCGGGTCAGGTTAAAGAAAAATAGAGGATGGAGAAACCTGGTGTGATCCAATTGACCCGGCAAGACCCTGTCAAAATCTGGTTGCAATCCATTGACTTTTGTTTTTGTTTACTAAAACAACGTCGTTTTGATTTTATAAAAAAAAATTAACTGGGGCAACCCGGTGACCCAGTCAAAACCCGGAACCCGATGAAAATACTAATATTATTGATGATATAATGATGATGGTGATGATTATAAAAATTAAAATGAAAATATTAATATTATTGATGATATAATGATGATGGTGATGATTATAAAAATTAAAATTAAAATATAAATATTATTGATGACATAATGATGATGATTATAAAAATTAAAATTAAAATACTAATATTATTGATGATATAATGATGATGATGATAGTTATAAAAATAAAAATGAAAATACAATTATTAATGATGATGACCACAACAACAAAAACAAAATTAGTAAATTAGTGATGATAATAATAATAGTAATTGTTGTGATGGTAACAATATTGTTGTTGCTACTACTACTACAAAAAAATAATGATGATTTTTATTTTTATTTTTTATTTTTTAATAGTTGTTTTTTTAAAAAAAATTGTATGATTAGAATTTTTTTTCTTAATTTTATATTTTAATATTTAATTTTTTTAATTGAGTGTTTTAGCTCTTTATAAATAACTATAATTCATTAAAAATGGCCATTCTAGTCTAGCAAACCGACACCACAAAATCCAAAAAGAAGTGGCAAATTCATTATCAAATGAGGCGACTCCATGCAAAGACCGGTGAGGAGAAAACTAGCCAGTTCATGGTCTTATTTGGCGGCCAAAAGCTTCTAGATACCCGTAGTGAGGACATCACTGAACACAAATGGCAATATATATATATAAGTGTGTGTTTAGTATCGCTATTAAATCCCACTCAGTTATCATAATCTTCTGTCGTTATCATAAACAGGTCTCTTCTCCTTGGAAATTAACCAACAACGATTACATTAGATACATGGAAAGCTCCGAAACGCAATTAGATTTGGTGCAAAACGGATCAGGCTATGACATAGAAAAAGAAATCAAGGCCTTTGATGAATCAAAGGCTGGTGTTAAGGGTCTTGTAGATTCTGGGATAGTAAAAATACCACCCTTCTTTGTGGTTCCAGAAAAGGTAGTCTCTTCTCAACCGACTCCTGCCCATCTTCAGATTCCTGTCATAGACCTCGAAGACATCCGTGATGATCCTGTTCGACACGAAAAGGTCATCAAGGAAATACGAAGTGCTTTAGAGATATGGGGTTTGTTCCAGGTTGTGAACCATGGTGTATCAAAGGATATTACGGAGGGAATGATTGAAGGAGTGAAGGGATTTCATGAGGAAAAAAATGAAGTCAAAAGGGAATATTACACGAGGGATGTGAAGAAGAAGGTGACTTACACTAGCAACACTCTTATTCATAAGACAAAAGCAGCGGATTGGAAGGATACCTTGTATTTTCGAATGGCTCCTGATTCTCCACGTCCTGAAGAACTTCCAGTTGTCTGCAGGTAACTATATATATATTTTTTAATTTAACGTGGAGTCAGTAATCAGTTACCCTGCCATGAAGTTTTAGAGTAACACTCTTATTCATAATTAGTAGTTAGTAGAATACTTAATACTTTTTGACACAAGTGCTTCAATGCGATGTAACGTTCTGAACCTTCCAAACAAATCAAAGGAGAGAAGATGGGCATTTCTTTTGCAGAAATCTCTTCGAAAAATCAAGTTCTTACTCCTTTCACCAAGAACTCCTGAAACATCATACTTGCATTTAAAGAACGGCTGCATCATAAGCAACTCCAACTGAAGGGTTGAAAGGGAGAGCCTATAAGATGCCAATTATCCCACCAAAAGAAAAAATTGATTAAACTCCAAGTTAATTCGTAGTATATACTTTGTAGGCTCTGTGATTGCTATAAAATGCATGAATTCTGATAAAAGTAACATATAAGAGCATTTTGTTTTCTTACCACACAGTTAAACACACTAAATAGAAAGATATCTTGGGATGCATGATGTTGGGATACAGTTCTGAACTAGTTTCACATGTTGCAGGGAGACAACAATCAAGTATTCGGCATATATAAGGGGTTTAGGGGATACCCTTCTTAAATTAGTATCGGAGGCTCTTGGACTCAATCCTAATTATCTGATTGAATTTGGGTGCGCTAAAGGGCTCAAGATTATGTGCCATTACTATCCACCGTGCCCTGAGCCCAACCGAACTCTGGGAAGCAAACCACATACTGATCCTGACTTCCTGACTATCCTTATGCAAGACCATATTGGTGGTCTCCAAGTTTTTCATCAGAATCAATGGATTAATGTCCCTCCAATTCCAGGAGCTTTTGTAATTAACGCTGGTGACCTTCTACAGGTTAGTACCTTGTTCTTGTGATTTCTTTCACATACATCTTTTCACCTTTGTCTGCAATTGACAAATTATTGTATCGAAACAGCTTATATCAAATGGAAAGTTCAAGAGCGTTGAGCACAGGGTGCTGGCTAATCACAATGGCCCAAGAATATCAGTGGCCAGCTTCTTCGCTATTTATGACAGGATTTGTGGTCCAATAAAAGAGTTGCTATCAGATGAAAATCCTCCGTTGTACAAGGAAGTCCCTCTCATGGAATACATTACTCAATACATGTGGAAAGAACAAGATGGAGGAATGACCACACTTGATCGTTTCAGGCTGTGATTTTGGAAATTAGAGTACGTTGAAGTCTACTTGCTCACTCCATTTCAGTCATTCCAAAATTTTACATCTCAGCAGCCTCTGCTCGGGGAATTCATAACATTTAAGTTTCTGGTGGTGTTTGATAAGCATTGAATGCGCATTTGTATGTTGCAGTCAAGAATTTATGCTTGATTTTTGTTGTTTCAGTTCATTTCAGTGATGCTTTTGAGAAACCGAACCATTTAGCATATCAGATTACTCTGTGTTGTATGTTAGTGGCAGCTACACACCTATCTACATGATCTTATTCTTGTCGTTTTAGCTAAACCATGAAGTAATAAATTGATAAGACTATTATACTCTTGCCAAGGACAGCTAAATAACTGAATTGACAAAGCAAGTTCTATTTTCTTGAATAATTTCAAATCAATAAAAGGAAGAAATCAAGAAATTGAATGACCCAAGACAATCAGTTCAAGAACACTGAGCACACGGTGATGGCTAGTCACCTTAACTGGTCCAAGAATATACGTGACAAGCTTACTCGTAACAAAATCTTACCCTTCTTGAAAAGGACTTGATGGTGGCTCCCTTGCACTTGGTAATTTCACGCTGTGAAATGGAAATCACTGAAGCTTCCTCTGGTACTCTATTTGGTTATGAACTTGGAACGAGAACATATTAGTTGCATTTGTTCCTTATTTTGTTGTTCAAAAGTAGCACCAAATTTAATCATTACCCAAGTTTGCCTGTGCAGAAATCTGAGGGCATCTATATCTCCTTTTTCTATCTGTTTGTTTTCAAGATTGCCAAATCTTTGTTCTTCTTGTTGGTATTTGAATCATCCTTGTTTGCATATTGAGAGCCTGCTCCTGGTTTTTCTTTCAGAGGATTTGATCATTATTTTGCATGGTACAGCAGCTACAGCTATCTGCGCTTTTGTGAATGCTTGCTGAAAATGCCTCCTGTCTTCTAATTAAGTGATCGTATCTCATGTTTCTAAGATTGAAAATATCCTTCCCTGAGATCTCAGGTCCATCTTGGAACAATCTGACAGGCAGAAAGCAAGGATATGCTTTGATTCAGTATTCTAATTCATTTTATAATGCAATGCTTGCCTATATACATCACCAATCCCTCAACTTTTAATCGTATCCCAGTAAGAAGTGACTTTAACCTACCGTTTCAGGAAATACTGGAGAGCGTTGTTCCCTTCCAGTCCCCATTATGCCCAAGTATGAACCTGATTTATTAAATCAATATTCAAGTGATCTGTTCACCATTTTTTATAACTTTTAAGTTTTAATAAATGATGTTAGAAACTGAAGCTGATCGCACATGCTTTATTGATAGCACAGACAGCCAGTTCAGGTTTTTAACAAGTTTCGTTCTATCACAAAACAGCTAAGAGATATGAACAGAGGGCATTTCTAGGGAGGGGGTAATGGAGAGATGAATGTCAAGCTTACTTCAGTCATTCCATGGAATCCTCTCATGCCTTGAAATCATCTCTCAAGCCTTAAATTTCACCTTCTATCATTTCATAATGAAGTTCTTCATTCACTGACTTGCAGCATCCCAAAAATCCAGATTGGCTTTTCTGACACAAATTTTATAGTCTGCCTGCCTGCCAGCCAGGGTTTACCAATGGACTTCAGAGATTTTGATAGCAACTTTATGACAACATCCACATTTTTTGCAGCTCTTAGATAGGCTTACTTGAGGATGAATCCCTTGAAGAAACAGACGTTTTTTCCGGCTGCAATGTCAGCATATGAAAGGAATTTTAAAGAGAGCTGATCATGAGAAGTATTATTTGGACAATTGACTTCCAACCTCGACGAGAGTTATTTAACTTTTTTTAATGGAGGCAAGCCGGCAGCATTCAGTAACAACTCATAGTTTTAGGTTGGGAATCTAACTCAAACCTCTTGTCATCTAATTGAAAGATTGATTTATTGTTTATTCCTTTTTGTCTCAGTCCTCTCTCTCTCTCATTGTCCCTTTTGTTTGTTTGTGTTGACTTTTTTTCCGTTAGAGGTCTCTTCTCCTTTGAAACATAACAAAATGCCGTCAGACTTGGTTCAAAATGGATCTGTCTGTGATATAGAAAAAGAATTACAGGCTTTTGACGAATCAAAAGCTGGTGTCAAGGGACTTGTAGACGCTGGGATAATTAAAACTCCTCCCTTCTTTGTGGTACTAGAAAGTGAAGTCTCTTGCCAACCAAGTCCAGCCCATTTTCATATTCCTGTCATAGACCTGAAAGGCATTCATGAAGATGATGTTCGACGTAGAGAAATTGTTGAGCAGATGTGCAATGCTTCAGAGACATGGGGGTTCTTTCAGGTTGTGAATCATGGTATTTCAAAAAATGTCATGGAGGGAATGGTTCGGGGAGTGAAGGGATTTCATGAGGAAAAGAATGAAGTGAAAATGGAATATTATACAAGGGACACGAAGAAGAAGGTGACTTGCACTAGCAATTCTCTCCTTTAGAAGGCAAAAGCAGCAAACTGGAGGGATATTTTCGCATGGCTCCCGGCGCTCCAGATTCTGAAGAATATCCAGAAGTCTGCAGGTAATTCTTTTTTCTTATTTCTTCAACTCATTTTAATCCACGGTTATGACATAGATCCTTTAATTAAAAACTCGCAGTTAGTTCTAGTCAAATATTTTTCTGCATAATTTTAATTTTGACTGTGGAGACTATCAGCTGAAGACTACTTCATGGTAGTCTAAGATCTCCACGAAAATGCATTCCCTGTGGCAGAAAAAAGTGCACATTCTTTTTATACAGCGCAGCTTATTGATGAAAAAATATTTTGGGTGGTGCTCATATTTGATAACCCACATTGATCTAGAATTTGCCATCATTTTATCTGTTAGTCTGCAGACTTGCCAGTCCAGTGTCCTGACTGCCAACCTGCAGTAGAGTCTGCAAGCTGCTTCTCGGAATGTCGATGTAACAGGTGAAGCTTGTTTATATGATGTTAGATCTCACTCTTACCCAGCATCATAAATCTCCAAGTTCAATTTTCAATCCTACATAAATCTCTACCTCATCAAATTCGGATAGCCTTTTAAAACATGCTGCATTTGTTTAGGCACAACAGTTACTGTGTTAAATTCTGCCGGCTAAGTTTCTTGAGTTTTTAGGCAATAAATTTATAGTAACATGTATTACTTGTCATTATGTTTTATGCAAATGCACCAGCTTCTGTAATAAATATTAGCACCAGCAAGAACAACTCCCCTGTATTGGAACAGAGCAAAAAAGTCCAAGGCTGAAGAAATGAAGTTGACCTAGCTGACAAACTCTAGTGTGCGAATGCTTATGAAACTTCTGTTGATTTTGGTTTTGAAGCTGTTGGGTTTCACTTATTGCAGGGAGATAGAAATCAAATATTCAGCATATATAAAGAGGTTGGGAGGAACTCTTCTTGAATTACTATCAGAAGCTCTTGGACTCGAGCGTAATCATCTGACTGAAATTGGGTGTGCTAAAGGGCTCCCCATAATGATCCTGACTTCTTGACTACCCTTTTGCAAGACCATATTGGCGGCCTCCATGTATTTCCACCAAGATCACTGTGTTGATGTCCCTCCAATTGCTGGAGCTTTTGTAGTTATCATCGGTGATTTACTACAGGTAAGAACCATACGGTGGCACTACTTCACAAATCCTGGAACATTTTATGACCTATTTTGTGCTGATGATTTTTTTGCCAAACATTATTCAACTTGATTTGTTTGCTCTGACAAATTATGTTATTGAAACAGCAAGTCCCAGATATCTGAGCACAGGGTGCAGGCTAATCACATCGGTCCAAGAATATCAGTTGCGAGCTTCTTCGCACTCTATGACTGGATTTGTGCCCCGTTAAAAGAGCTGATATCAGATGAAAATCCTCTGTACAAGGAGGTTCCGCTGAAAGACTACATTGTTCAATACAGGTGGAAAGAACGTGATGGTGACATCTCTACACTTGATCGTTTCAGGTTGTGATTTTGAAAATGAGAACACACTGAAATTACCCTGTTCATTTCATATGGTCATCAGAGACCGTTAAAAATCCAGTAAATTTTCCTTCTCGGCAACCTGAAGGCTGTCAAAGAACTCTTTTGGCCACGCTATGAACGGTGATAAGATTTGAATCTGTGATCATAGTATTATTATCTAATAAAGTATCTAAATTTTTAATTTCGACATCAACAAAACCCTGAAAGTACTTATATCTGTCGGTGTTGAAATAAGCATTGTTGCCATTGCGAACCTGTGCTTAGTATTTTGTTGTTTCTGTGAATTGCAATTACACTCTTGAAGAAAATGACTCGGTGCAATTTCTGTCTCCTCATTCTTTCTGCAAAAAAATGTATCTATCTCATGAGGGTTATCAGTCTCTCTTGGTACCTCATCTTTGTACTGCAACAATTTAGTCCCTGTTCTTGAGCTTGAAGCAGAATAGGGTTTTTTTTTTTTTTTTTTTGGATTTTTTGGATGAAGATTTAACCATTTGAACCTTGAGCAGGAATATAGAACCTTGAGTGCTTTATCTTCCTATTTCTGGACTGCAAATAATTCCTCGGAGAGTTTGTCCATCAATTAATTAATTTCATACATGGTGTTTTATATATTTTTTTAATATTGTTTCTTAAAAATATATTAAAATATTTTTTTATTTCTTAAAATATATTTTTAACATTGATACATCAATAAAAACATATAAAAAAATTAATTTTAAATAAAAACAAAATTCAAATTTTTACTAAACAGCTTTTGCAAAACTCTACCTAAATGGAATCAAAAGAGAACCATTTTGGCACAGTTATTTATTTTATATAATATTCACGTTAATTACATTTTGCAACAAATACCTTAGTTCATATATATTCAACAAAATATACATTCTCAAAATAAAGTGAAATGCATAGTATATACAAAAATATTATACCTTAGACAAGTGCATTTCAAATAACAATTAAAAATATTATTTCTCTCAAGTATTTGTTTTATTTTTATAAATGGAGCATTGAGAAAACTAAAGTATTTATTTTATATTTAAATTCAATTAAAAAATAAATATAAATATTTTGTACTAGTAATATAGCAAGATTTATTTGTATACCTCAATTGAAAAATGAAAGTGGCAATTGCACAGGAAATTATAGAGAGTTTACACGGTGTAGAGCTAGAAAAACTAAAAGAAAACATTAAGTTGCATGGAAGAGAAAACAATTAAATAAATTAAAAGCTTTTAAAGTAAGTATATAAATAAAGCATGTAAGTAATGCAGTAAAAAAAATATTAACATAAAGCATATATTTTAAAAAATAAAAATAAATTGTAAAAAAAACAATAATAAAAACCTGGGAAATTATATATTGATTTTTTGTCAGGGGCTGACCAGTAAAAATACAACAAGCACGACTCCGTTAAATAATGTACTAACACCTAACCATCTAGTAGGTCGTCCCGTGGTAAGAGTTTGGAATTAAGGGGTTTGCTTCCTCTATGATCTCAGGTTCGAGCCCTGAGGTTGTTAATATTGATGGTCACTGGAGGTTTACCTGGTCATTAACTTCAGGGTCCGTGAGGATTAGTCAAGTGCGTGTAAGCTGACCTGAATACCTTCACATGAATCAAAAAAATAAAAATTAAAAAAATGTTCTAACCCCTAAACTTACTTGTGATACCAGAAATTAAACCAATCTAAAAGTCAATTTCTAACTAGAAAAAAGTATTATTTAGGCTATATTTAGTAGGAGGATAAATTTTAACCTCCAAATTTGTTGTTTTTGTTATTTTGTCTCTCACCTACTTTTTTTATTTTAAAATACATATGAAAGATTTTTTTTCTTTCTCATCAGTCATTATTAATTATTTAATTATTTTCTCTCTTTTTCTACCAACATTTAACTGTACATTCTTAAAATTCACTTTTACGCTCTTAAAAACTAAAATATAAGTGATGCATAAAACAAAGAACAACGAAAAAACAATTAAAAACCAGAATTTGATGAACAAAAAGGTTTTAGACATAAACTTTAAATTTATAGTTTTATTAAGTCTAATAAATTCTGTAGATTTATAATTCTTTTAAATAGGTTAGAAAACCAATCTCAACTAGATAATAAAATCAAAATCCTAAAATAAAAAAAATAATAAAAATTCAAAATAAAATATGAAATCCAGAAAAATCAAGAAAAAATAATATAAATAGTTCAAACATTTCTACTAATCCATAAAAACATCTATTAAATAATATATTTACAACAAATCCTCATTTGATTTGTTCAGATTTTTCAATTTATGTAGGCATGATTGCATCAATAAGGTCTAAAACATTTTCATTATCCAACTCCCATTTTTTACTCATTTTTATTTTTTTCTAATAAAAAACTCGGGAAGATGTTCATTGTTTAATTTTAAATTTTTTTCTTGTTCAACTTATGAATCATAAAACTTGTTCAAGTTAATTATTTTACAGAACTATCAACAAATTCATCCTAAAACATCATACCTAAAATAAATTTTATTATTATTTATTTTATGACACAAATACCTATTATGTCCTTGTTAAAAACTTGCCTAAACTAACTTACGTGTCTGTTTATGGTTGGTAAAAGACTAACATGAGATAAGATGATTTGAATCTAGATAAAAAAAACAAGGCGCAGTCTTCATATTTTAAATTGCAAGCATTGGAGGATGATGATTGATTGATTATTGGGATTTATCTCATTTTTCAAAATGAGCCCAGAAATCTCTTCGTAGTGGATCTTTGCATGGTCAAGCTAACCCCGACCAAATCTTTTCGTAACAAGAAAATTATTCTTAAACAAGAATCCTCACAAAAAAAAAAAA
>Ga0325403_1003146_pt1 | contig 14935 bp, 14 predicted proteins | sample PopdelMetagenome_19_FD_205665 | JGI IMG/M metagenome (GOLD analysis project Ga0325403, IMG submission 205665) | Populus deltoides microbial communities from Bellville, Georgia, United States - Xylem-PdKOR-R4 | ecosystem: Host-associated > Plants > Phyllosphere > Stem > Wood/Secondary xylem...
TTTTAATTTTATGGTATCTTGGAATTGATCTTCTCTGAATCTGGCCATCTGGGTCTTTTTTGTTTTGCATGTACATGTTAGGCTTCTTCATAGTCGGGCATGGCACAAGAGTGTTCTCTATTGGCCCTATTGATAATGGGTTATTTAAGTTTGGATTGAGAATATAAATCAGTGAAGTCTTTTGGTGATGTTTACTATCAGTTAGTTCATAGGCCAACTTTGTGCCTGAATTTTCATCTTTTCATTACTTCATAAAATAATCTTATCTTGTGTTGTTTTGTTTTCAAGTTTAGAATGTGATTTTTTCAGATTATCTAACCATGTATGCATTAGAGTTTTCTACAAGAAGTTATGTTTGTTTTAATTTTTAAGCTTTCTAAGTGTTTGTTTATGTTTTTAACGAGTAAAAAACATGTGATAATTATTGTTTGTCTTTTTCTGTCAATGTCATTTATTTGGGTATCAAGTATATCATTTTAGTGTTTCTCTAGACTTGAAGGGTTGTTCCAAGTATGTAATTGAATTGGACCATATGTTGAGATTTTTAGGTAAAACTTGAATTTAAAGTCTTTGACTTGGTCTTTTTAGCAACCTATCAAGTTTTATATCTTCTTTGTGAGTGGTGTACTTCCTTTGACTTTGTATCTCTAAATTAATGATTTCATCTGTATCTTTAGAGTAGTGAGTTGTTTATTTCTATATCTCTTCGGTTTTGTACCTTTGAGTAGTGAGCAAAATCATTCCTTTATATGAGTGACATGTTACTTTTTAATATTCATACCATTCTGGTACCAAGTTGGTATCAAAGCTTTTGGCTTACAACCATGGTTGTTCGTGGATGTCGTGTGCAAGAATTCAAGAGAGGCAACCGTACTCTTAAAATAGATAAAATGAGAAGGCAAATTTAGCAACTCCAAGAGCATCTTGAATGATATGAGAATCGAGGCGATGATGATGATTAGAATAACATTGAAATTGGTTCTTCTAGTAATAATGAGGATGTTAATCCTTTCCATTATAGACCATACCATGATGTTAGTGATAATTCTTCTTCTCAGCATCAAAGAAAAAGGAATAGAAGACTTTAACAAGATTCTAATATGAGAGTTGATATTTCTAAATTTAAAGGGAAAATACAACCTAACAATTTCATTAATTGGCTCTAAATTGTTAAAAGGAATTTTTATTTATTTCAAAGAGTATCCTGATGATAAAAAAGTTAAGTTAATGGCTCTTAAACTTAGAAAATATGCTTCTTTATAGTTGGAGAATCTTAAGAAACAAAGGGCTTGTGAGGGCAAAATCAAGATCAAGTTTTGAGAGAAGATGGAAATGAAGCTTAAGAGGAGGTTCTTGTTTAAACATTATCAGCAAGAGAATTTTTTGAAGTTTTATAATCTGAGGCAATCTAGACTGACCATAGAAGAGTATACAATGGAATCTGAATTGCTCATGCTAAAGTGTGATATTGATTAGCCTAAAAAACAAACAATAACCTAATACTTAGGTAAGTTAAAAAAGGAAATTTCTAAACTGGTTAAGTTACAACCTTATTAGACATTCAATGATGTGAGAAAACTTTTTTTGAATATGGAAAAGCAGTATAAAAAGGTTAGAAAGACTAGCTGGAAATCGGCATCTAGGGAGAGTTATTCTAATCAGGGGAGTACTTTATTCTTTAAGAATACTACATCAACAAAGTCTTTCATTTTTAAGGCTTCTAAAAAGGGAAGTGTTGGGGCTTGTCCTAAAGTAGCTAGTTTCTCAAATTCTAATTCATAGAAGTGTTTTAAGTGTCAAGGGCATGAACATATTGCTTTTAATTGTCCAAACCATAAAATTATTGTTATTATAAAGGATAAGATAACTAGCAAAAATGACTTGCCGAATGAATCAGATCAATAAGATGAAGTGGCTTATGTTAATCAAGGTGAGTTACTAATTATTCAATGAAGTTTAAGTGTTATTCATGACGAGAGTAAAGATTAGGTTTATTGTATCATTTTTTACACCTGTTGTAGTACAAATGAGAAAGTTTATGATGTGACCATTGATAGTGATGCTTATACTAATATTTTATCTCCTAATATGGTAAATAAATTATAGCTCGAGATGGAAGCACACCCTCAACCCTACAAATTGAGGTGGCTGGAAAAGAAGCATGAACATAAGGTGACAAATAAAAGTCTTATTTTAATTTTCATTATGAAAAAGTATTCTAATTAGGTATGGTGTGATGTAATTTCTATGGATGCATGTCATTTATTGCTTGATCTTCCACGACAATAGAATAGGAAAGTTTAGCATGATGGCTTTAAAAATACTTATTCTTTTATAAAAGATAGTGTAAATATTATTTTAAGTCCTTCAAAACCTGAACTTATTTCCAAACCTTTTAAAGGGGTAGAAACTCTTTTGGTTGTATGTTCTGAAATAGAAAAACTTGTTGATGATGTGGATTCGGCTTATGCTCTTGTTTTTTTTATATATAGGAAAATGCTGAAATAAAATAAATGACTTGCCTCTTGAAGTACAATCTTTTCTTGATGCCTTTTCTGATGTGATTCCTAAAGATATACCATATGGACTTCCTTTGATGAGGGATATTCAACATTACATTCATTTCATTCAGGGTGTTATGCTTCCTAATAAGATAGTCTATCAAATGAGTCCTATCGAATATGAGGAGTTACAAAGGTAAGTTGATAGGATGATTTCAAAGGGCTTAGTAAAGGAAAGTATGAGTTTGTATGTTGTGTCTTTTTTTCTTGTTCTAAAAAAGGATGGTTCATGGAGAATACGCATTAATAGTCGGGCAATGAACAAAATCACTATTGGCTATCAATTTTTCACCCCTCGGGTAGGTGACTTGCTAGATCAATTTCATGGTGTTACCACCTTTTCAAAGATTGATCTTAGAAGCGACTTCCATCATATTCGAATAAGAGTTGGTGATTAATGGAAAATAGCTTTTAAAACATAGGATGTCCTTTTAAAATAGATGGTTATGTCATTTGGCCTTTTTAATGTGTTTAGTACTTTTATACAAATGAATGATGTGTTTAAACCTTTTATTGACAAATTTATTATTATTTACTATGATGATATTATTGTATACAACAAGGATAAAGAGGAGCATCTTAGTCACTTGTATGAAGTATTTCAGACTTTACGGAGTTAGAAGTTTTATGCTAATTTGAAGAAGTGTGAATTCTTCTCTATCAACCTTGTTTTCTTGGATTTTGTTATTTCCAACAAAAAAGTAAAGATGGATCCTATAAAGATTAAAGTAATTATTGGTTGACCACATCCTCAAACTCTTTATGATATTCAAAGTTTTCATGGTCTAGCATATTTTTATTGGCGTTTCATAAAAAGTTTTAGCACTATAATTACTCCAATCACTAAATGCTTGAAAGGAGGTAGTTTCAAGTGGATTGACGATGCATAAAAGAGTTTTGAAGTTATGAAGCAAAAAGTGATCATTAGGTTAATTCTTTAACTACCTGATTTCCAAAGTGTTTTTTTTTTTAAGTTGAATGCAACACATATAAAGTTGGTGTTATTCTTAACCCAAGAGAAAACTATTTCTTTCTATATGAGAAGCTTAGTGATTTGCAAAGAAAATATTCAGTTTATGACAAGGAGTTTCATGCCATTATTTTTGCTTTGGAGCATTAGTGTCAATATTTCTGTCCAAAACCATTTATGCTATTTTCTAATTACAAGGCTTTGAATTTTTCTAATAGCCAACGAAAACTTAGTCGAAGTCACGCTTATTGGGTTGAATTTCTATAAACTATTAGTTTTTCTGTGGGACACAAATCTAGAGTTCATAATGCTGTTATTGATGTTTTAAATCGAAGACATTTATTAATGACTAATATGCAAGTGGAAGTGACTTCAGTAAGATATAGATTGGGTGCGAAAATGGTGTTTCCAAGAATTTTGTTGTGCTAGAGGGTTTTATGTTCAAAATAATTTGTTTGTGTACTCTTTAAGGTTCTTTGAGGAAAGCTAATATCTTTGAAGCTCACAACGATGGACTTGGCAGACACTTTGTGAGAGACAAAACACATGTTATCTATGATATTTTCTTCTAGCCAAAGATGAAAAGAGATATTACAAGGTTCATACAACATTACAGGACATGCCATATTGCTAAATAACATTGCCAGAATTTGGGTTTATACACTCTACTTCCGGTAGCTAAAGCTCTTTAGGATGATGTTAGTATGAATTTTGTGTTAGGCTTGCCTGAAGGTTCAAGGAACAAAAATTCAATTATGGTGGTGGTTGATCGTTTCTCTAAAGTGACACATTTGTTTCCATGTAGAAAAACACTTGATGCTACTATTATTTTTGATTTATACTTCAAGGAGATCATTAGACTTCAATTGTTTGCAAATTTTCCATGACATATAGAATTACATGTTTATAGTTTCAAAATGTATGAACTCTAAACTTTTCTTGAACATATAATTTGTTTAGAATCCTCTTGTTATGATAAACTAAACTTACTCATAAATCTGATCTAATACTTTTGGTGTACGAAACCCATAAATGGTGACTAAACTTCATTTTTAGGTTTTTTTTTTCTTATCTTGCAAGGTTATCATTTTAGGTATTCTTTTCTCTCTTTATATTTCCCAGGAAACAAACCTATCTTAGTCACTTTAAACTAGGTATAAACCCATATGATAAAAGTCAAATGAATTGGATGGTATGATGCATTACAAAAATGAAAATCCTTTCAATCAAGTTCATATAAACAACATATTAAGACTTGAGAAGACATGTGAAAATACAGGTTGTTGGAGATGGAACAAATATTTGGTGGAAATCAAAGTGGATTATGCAAGTGGATGATGATAATGGGAGTGTTTGGGAACGCGGTGCAAACCACGTTCCCTCAAAATTTGAATTTTTTTTCTTAAAATAATTTTTTTATGTTTTCAGATCGTTTTGATGTGCTGATGTCAAAAATAATTTTTAAAAAATATTTTTTTTTATTTTGATGCATTTCCAAGTGAAAAGTACTTTGAACCGCCACCGTTACCACAATCTCAAACACACATGAAGTAGAAGGTTATCTTTTCTATCCACTCTCCATCTTTTCATTTTATACATAGGAATAATAACATCAGTAGAATTATAATAATTTCACAGCACCACCTATAGTTATGAGCTAACCAACATGTCACTTGTGAGGATGATAAAATAAGAATACCAAATTCATTTTCACATGCTTACATATTTGACTTGTCTATTGAGTTGTGTACATCTACTTTCTTTGATGATTTTATGCATACGTGATTAGTATGTGATTGGTTCTCCATTTTGGTTTTAGACACCAATTGGAAAATACTCTCACTAGTCCTTTATTATTGATATTGGACTTAAGCAGTGACAATATTTTTCATTTGGTGACTAAGACCAATTTTGTTTTTAGAATTGTGAAGAGGGTTTCTATATATATGCATGTTTTATACTATTGAATGAATTATTTATGTTACTTTTAAGAGTTATTATAATTTTACTTGTTCAAAATATGATGAAATGCATTAATTCAATTTTATAAATGTAAAAGAACAATTGTTACTTTAAATATAGTTTTGGATTTTGGATTTAATGGTTAGCAAACATTCAAAACTTTCTTGTACAAATAAAACAATCTCATCATAAACAACAAAAAACTATAAAATGATGAACATCTTTGAATGAGAATTTGAACAAATAGAGTGTGGATTTAAAATGAGTTAGCAATGATTTTTTTGATTGACTTGGTGAGAAGTTAAATCAAGAAATCCTAGTAGGATTATGAAAAAAAATGTTAGTTGCATTAATTAGCATTTGTAAATTGTTGCCCTTCATTTAATTTTATAAGTACATATAAAATTTAACAATAATAAACTTGTCCATATATTTGGCTAATGGATATATTTATCTCAATTGACTTGAAGATTTTGTGAACTAATGTAATTGTCATCTTTAGCTAAGGACCATTAAAGGGATTTAGCCTTAAAAGTCTTGGAACATGCGAGATTCATATATTTATTAAGTTTGGTCAATAAACTCAAGTAAAGTTTTGAAAGTCTGAACAAGAGAGGCTAGCCCATGATCCATCTGAGAAGCGTGACCAAAATCAATCCCAAGGTAAAAACAAAAGATTAGGGATCACTATCCAAGTCTTTATGATCATATATCTTTCAAAGGATCAAAGATCTTTCTTTAGGTCTCTTGGACCATCTTTCTCTGAAAGGATCTAGTATCTTTCTCCAAGTCTCTGTAACCATTTTTTTCCAAAAAGAATTAGGGATCCTTATTCAGGTCTCTGTTCTACTCATCTCTAACAGCGTCTAAGACTTCTTTTTCCTAGAATGTATTTTTTTCAATGCATACATAGGCCATATTACTTATTTTCACACTTATCCTTTAGTATAAAAATTTGGATATTTGTAGACGAGGAATAGTAAACCCTTTCAAGGGACAATCCATACTAGGACTAAAGCCCACTCTTTAGAGGTCATCCTATAGGTGCACATAACCTAAATACCCATAACATTTGTTCTAATCAGATTAGCCTCCTTCCATGTTGGAAACACCTCTTAGCTTACTACTTACATCACATCCTTATACTAAAGGATAAGTTTTACTTGACAAAACTTACTAACCCTTGTATGGGCTAAGCATATGATGTTAATATAAGAATAACAAGAACCTATATCAGAACTCTTAGGATTCATAGTCATGATGTTATTTAAGGAATTACACTCCATAGAAAACCTTATAACTCTTGTAAGGACCAATCTACATGATTAACTCAATAAGTCCTCTTAAATGGTTAGAAAAATCCTTAGTATAAAAAAGCTCAAGATTCTACCCAATTGACATCTTTACCTAAGCAACATTTAGTAAAAGATTTAAACGCCTCACAAGACTAGGACTAAATAAGAATTCTTAAAAAAAAAATCAAATTTCTTCACTTAAAAGAGGGGATCTAAAATAAAGGACTCACTAACCACCTCTAACTTTAGGCTATCATTTTCCATTTCAACATCAATAGATATAGTTTCAGCTCCATGATTAACCCTAGTTAGAGCCTCTGTCACCATCATCTCCTTTCTAAGGGCCTAAGATTTTAAAGTCTGTCACCACATCTACATTAATCACATTATCTACAGTTGAGACAGACTCTTTTAGACATGTCAAAGAGGCCTCACCATCTAAGAGCCCTTCTAGGTGAATAATCTACAGAGTATCTTCTCGTCATCCTCAAGTTTAGCAGGTAAGTGCTTACTTTGAAAAGCTAGCTCTATTACCAGAGAAAAGAGATTGCCAAAGTTAGAAAGGCTAACAAGATTAAAGATATAGGAGAAGTATATACTAATACTCTATGACCTATTAAAGAAATAGATATCCCTTATTAGGTCGAGCATTTTATCCTATAGGACTATCAATAAGGCTTTTGTCCCAACATAGGTAGCTAAAAAATCTTTAAGAGAAAATTTAAGCTATTTTCTTCTAAAAAGATTAGTATGTGCCTCATCTAACTTCTCCGGAGCCCAACTAACCTCACTTATAGACTTCCCCGAATCCAGCTCTAACCTTCCCACTCTTCATCAATAGGGGAAAACCTTCTTGTAAACCTTTTTTAGATTCTTTGAAATCTTTTTAGTTGCTAAGTTAACGTCTTCTTCTCTTACTAAGCCTTCTTATCAAACTCTATGTCACTCTAAAGTCAAACCTCCTATAAATTTTAGGCTTCTTTTAGGTTATAAATTTTTTAAAGGTTTTTTTTTCAATTAAAACATCTTGGATGGCTCTGACACATTTAACTTCCAGCAACTGGCAGTTAATGATTATAGTTAAAGAGCTTGTAAAAAAAAACTTAATAAAAAGAGATAGAATAAAAAGAAATATATAAATAAATAAGTAATTTACCTAAATCAATACCTAGACCAACATTCTTAACTAATTAAAGAGGTCATTATCTCCTCCAACACTCCAAGTCCTAAAGAAATTGAGTCACCATTTCCAACGCATTGGTAGTGTGAGAAACATATTTTCCCTATAGAGATGCTTCAAGGCTAAACAATGTTCTTAGGGCGTGAACCTCTTCCTCGCTCCATCAAAGGTTGGAAAAAATCACGTGCCCCACTTAAGGTTCTCATGAAAAAATTATAAACTGTACTAGGCCTAACTAATCTAAGAATAATAATGGTATTGAAAAATCTATATACAAATAAAATCAAATGGGTCATACTAAGAGTTAGTGCTATGATCTTATGGAATATCCAAAATAGTGGCACCAAACTCATGATTCATAAAACAAAATTTCAAGAAGGCTTCCACTACAATAATTATTCAAACCAATATAAAAGATGATGATGTTGAAAAATCTCCACTAATGGTAATAGTTATAGATAATGATGGTAAGGTTTTAAATATTTTTACACTTGTTTCTAAACTATTGGGAAAGATTTTTCTGACTCTTACTAATACTTTGAATTTATATGTATTTCTAGTTGTTCTATAATTAGATTATAACTTAATTTTCCAAATAACATTAGTTTTATCTTGTGCAATAATTTTTTTTAACTTAAATATTGTGTGTTTAAGGACATTCAAACCAGGCAAATGATTGGTTATGATATTAAACGAGGGAAGTTATATTACTTAGACTTAGTGTTAAAAAGTTTTGATAGGTTACATCAATCATTGATAAAAGATTTTTCTGAAGGGAATAAGAAGCAGGTTGAAATCTGGTTATGACATTATTGTTTGGGGCACATTTCCTTTGGTTATCTATAAAAAAATATTTAGGTTCTTTTTTTTTAAAGAGAGTCAATGTTTCTAGTTTTCAATGTGATGTTTATGGACTAGAAAAAAGTCATCGTTCTTTATTTTCAATAACATTAACTAAAATCTCACATCCATTTTTTATTATACATTTTGCTATCTGGGTTTCATCCAAAGTCACTACTTTGGCTGGTTCATGTTGGTTTGTTATCTTTATTGATATTTGTACTAGAATGACTTGGTGGGCTTGATGAAATCTAAAGGTTATGAACTTTAAAAGTATTTGGAAGCACATAAAACTATTTATCAAACTACTTATTCCAATACTTTTTAACAAATAGGGTTGTTAAACACAAAAATCAACACTTGTTAGATGTTTTTCATGTTTCATTAATAGCTCATGTGAAATTATCTTATTAGAGAGAAGCAATTGCCTTTGTATCATGTTTAATCAATCAGGTTCCATCTAGTTTATTGGCTTTTTAACACTAGTTTAGGCTCTCATTGACGCAATTTATGCCTTAAAAATCTTATATTTAGCACTCCATATTGTTAATTGTGTCATATTTATACACCTCCATAAATACTAGAGTAAAAAGTTGATTTCTCAAGCATTGCGATGTGTTTTTCTTGGGTATATCCATTATAAAAAAAAAGGATGTTGATGTTATCATTCTTGGACTCAGTAAATGTTTTTCTTGGGTATTTTTTCTTTGGTCCTAAACTTTAAGGAGGAGTTTAAGGAGAAAATTCATGCTCTATATTTTGATTTTCTAGGCAAAAATTTGGATCTTAAAAGTGACAATTCATAAGTTAGACTGAATAATCAAGGAGAAAGTGAAGTGGATTTAAATGGTATAATCTTGGACCAAAGTGATGATGAACACTTAGAAGCTGAAGTTGTCACTCTAACAAATGCTCCATTCGAATTAGAATTCCTTGTAACTAATTTACTAGATCAATCCATTATTGAGGATGTTATTGACTTAATATGTGAGTCAGTCATAAAATTATCATATTATTATACCAGAGGTATTTCTAAACCCACATATGAATCTCAACTTTCTAGTAAAGTTAAATATACCGAAGCATTACGTGTATAACCATAATTTGTCAGGATCAAATTTGTCATTAATAAATCTATTATCTACTATATATATATTCTTAATAGTGTGCAAGAACCCTTAGCTGGCCCAAGACAGAAAGCAATTATAAATGAAAAGATGAAATCCTTGCAAAAAAATAAATAGAATATAGGACCTTGTTGTTTCTCCGCCGGGAAAGAACCAATTGGATGTCTATGGATTACATGGTAAAGTACAAGGCTAATGGCACAATTATACACTCTAAAGTAAAGACTGATGGTGAAAGGTTGAATTTAAACCTATATGATCAATTACAGAAAGATATTTGTACTTATGACCAAAATCAACATACTTGAAGTCTTATTATCTTTAATTGTGAACTTAAATTGGCCATTATAATAATTCATATGAAGAAGGACCTTTTACATGGTGAATTGTCTAATAAGATCCACATGGATCTCCCACCATGATGTATGATTTTTGAAATACAAGATCAGAAAGTGTGTAAAATCATTGTATGGATTGAGATAATCTCCAAATGCAGTTTGAGGGGTTTATAAAATCTATTACAACCTTTGGCTACCAATAAAAGAATTCAGATCATACTTTGTTTCTAAAAAACAATAAGATTACAACATTTATTGTATATATAGATGATATAATAGTTATGAGAAATGATCTTGAGGAAAGGAAGGCCTTATAAGATTACTTGATATGAGAATTTGAAATGAAAAACCTGTGTATTTTAAAGTATTTTCCATCTCATAAAGAAATCTATTTATCTAAAATATATATATATATATATACCTTGGATCTTCTACAAGAAACTAGTATGTTAACATGTCAACTAGTTGTTACACTAGTAGAAGAAGTCTGAAATTATATGTTGAGTCTAATCAGATACTAACTAATAAAGGAAGATATCAAAGACTTGTAGGGAGATTGGTGTACTTAGCACACACAAGATCAGATTTGGCTTATGCATTGAGTATTATTAATCAATTTATGCATAATTCAGAAGAAAAATATATGAATGTAATTATACATATTTTGAGATATTTAAAGGCTACACCTCGAAAAAGAATTTTGTTCATTAAAAATACAAATTGTCAAAATATAGATGTATATATTGATGCTGAATAGGCTAGAGTAGCAGATGATAAGCGATCTACTTCTAGTTACTTTATCTTTATAGGTGATAATCTTGTTACACGGAGAAGAAAAAAAAACAAGGTATTATTAGTCTATCAAGTGCATAAGCTAAATTCAAATGTATGAGCATGTAAAAGTAAATAGGCAGCTCTTTGTTAAGTAGGAGTTGGATAAAGAAAAATATAAAGTTGTCTATGATTAAATTTAAATTTAAGAATTAATTGGCCGACATTCTCATCAAACCAATTTCAAGTTGAGTGTTTTAAAAGTTTCTAAACAAGTTGGATATATATGATATTTATGCGTGGGTGATCGTTGAGATTTCTTGTATAAGGATTTAGAATTAATTATTTGATTAGTAGGTTTATGATTTTCTATATAATTAAGTCTCCTACGTTAGCATGTTTGTCATTGTATATTGTACATTTCTCATTTTCTTAATAAAAGAAGTCATAAAAGTATTTTCTTTATATTTACAACACAAAATAGGTTTTCTATATTATTTTTTTTAAGCAAGATAACACTCTTTTTTAATTTGTTAGCTACACGTTAATCTAGAACACAAGGGGACAGAGGGGGTCAGCATATGATTTTTTACCAGCAGTAGCAGGTTAACTTGGCACAAGGGACCCTTAAGAAATCATCACCCTTATTTAGCTGTCTTCCAAGTTCGAATACTGCGATGTAACAAAATACTGGCCCCTGTCTGTTTGTGTGAGTGTGTGCGGTGGAATTTTCAACAATGTTCAAGAGATTTGAGTTCTGACTTGTGTGTTTAAGTTCTTAATCAGGAGTTAAAAGACTTGGTAAAACAGAAGAAACAGGGCAAAGTACAATACACTATAATAATTCAAATAGATAGTGGTGGCAGAATCAAGATAAGTAGCCACATATTGACATTAAACATTAGCCTCCTAACTCTGGAAAACTCAGCTCCTATCTCTCCCCGCTTATGAAAATAAAAAACTAAAAACATGAGGAGCTCGATGATGTCTTTTTAACAACCCCTCCCTTTTCACAGTCTCCAAAACTTTCTAGTCCTGTTGGCCTCTTTCTGTCTCTGTAAAGGCTTGAAAGAAGGATCAAGAGGAGCAACAAGAAAGATCATGGGTAATGGATACAACCACCATTTTCACAACCAAAACCTTCACCTCCAACACAAGAGCACATTCTTGCCTATGTTATGCTCAGGAGCAACCATCAAAGATGTGACTCTTCCAAAATGGGAATACCGGTCCATGTCCATCTCTAGTACTGACCCTTTATCTCCAGAGATCGGTTGCATGGGGCAGGTCAAGATAAACAGCAAGATAGATGGCTTCCCTACTTCTAACAAGCTCACAGTTACCACCAAGAATAACAATAATGTCAAGTACTCCAAGCTCAAGAGGATCTTCTCTGGCAAGAATCTTACTGGCACCACCGCATCAATAGCCAGGAGCACTGCTCATAGAAGAAGAGAAGTGATGGTGAATGGTGCGAGTGGACCCAAGATTGATGATAGTAAAGAGAATTCTGTTTCAGTTAGCATAGAGAATATGGATCCTCCTTTGCCTGTAATCAAGAAGGTCCAACAACCAGCAGATGGTGGAGAAGCGAGTAGTCTTTGGAAGAGGAGATCCGGTGGGCTAGCATTGAAGAATTTGCAACTTAATAGGAATAATCTTGCACCAACCACTGTTTAATGAGCAGCTCCAAGCAGCAGGGGAGTTAACATAAAGCACAAGCACACATAGGAGATGTATATGGTTATTAATGATGTATTTGTAAGTCCAGTTTTGCTGTTATTAATTTCTTAATCCTGCGTTGTAAAAGCAAACACAGTAAGGTGGTGCTGTTAAGGATGTATATGAATCATCTATCAATGATTAGATCTACAGACTTTTACTGCACCCCCCTTTTCTTGTGAAATATTCGATATTTAGATCATGTCAGTTGGATTTCATGCCAGTAGTTTGGGTGTCAATTGTGGGTCACATTCAACACAGGGACTTGAGCTTCTATTAAAGTTTACTTCGTCAAGTCACAAACCTAAATTCACATAAAAATAGGGGTAGAAAGTTTCTTAAATCATGTGATCATGAGGTGACGATGGTGGGAGAGAGAAAAACGGAAACGTATATATAAATGCCGACGGAGCGAGCACAGAGCACATGCCTGTAGAAGAAACAGGGAGGTCAACATTCAAATATTTTAAACGCCACGCAACTCATGAAACAAATAACCAAGTAACTTTTTAAATATCAGTGCAAGCAGGCAAGTCTAGATCACGACGAGTGCATACGATTGCTCGTCGACCATATCCAAGGTTTGGCCTTCTCGCACCCACACCTCCGAGACCCCCTGGCATCTCATATATGAAGAACGGATTAATATCACCAGCATACTAATAAAGGTGAAAAAGGCGGGGTTTCCTCTGTCTTGTCAGTAATTTTCCGAATGGGTAAATGGGATCACTGTTTCTGAAACTGTTATACGAAATTTGGCCGGAGCCTTTTTGTTCCTGGTCAAGATGAAACTACAGAGTTCAGCACCTTCAAAAAAACAAAGCCCCAGGACCTTGTGAGGATTAACGCTTTGGGATATCTAAACGTACCTTAAATTCTCAGAAGCTCAGGTATCGAAACATGTATTTTAAGCATAAAATATACAGATTATTTTCATTACATGTATACCAGATACCAAATTGGGTGGTGTAAGAGAAATGGATTAATTCACCAGAAAGCCAATGGCTCAGCGATCATTACATTCTCCTAATTTAATTTCGTGGCATCTACATTTATACAGCTAAAGGTACAAGTCAAAGCACATGGCAATCGATCAATACGAGTATCAAACATCAACCTTGTTCTTTGTAAGGAGTCCAGATCAATTTGCTAACATCAACCTCAAGACCACCCCGACCAGCAGCTTTTAGATGACGGTCCAGGACCTTCGGATCCGCACATATCACATGCTGCCCTTTCCTGTACTGAATCAGTTCTAGGCTCTGAAGGGTAGTCAAAATATCCTCTGCCTTTATTGCTGTCATGTCACTAAGCTCCTGAGAGAGTATAGAAGTCACTCAATAAAGAATTAACATGGCACCAGCCACGTGATCCAAATTGATGGGAAAACATGTAAAACAAAGAAGAAACTATTGGAGATGATTTACCGAGACTCAGCATCAGAATGACACTGAAGGAACATTTCCTTTCCTCTTCCAGTAAAACTTAAATAGAAGTCAAACCTATCAAGTATGACTACACTTGCTATACAGCACATTTTATGGTGCCTTTGCCAAAGTGTGTAGACATTGACCTCAGATTTTCAAACTTGGTCAGTTATCTCTTGGCAGGACTGTCCATGGACCAAATGCTGGTAGACAGACGGAAAATTTCACTTAAATTCAACTGAATGTACCAATAGCTGAACACTCTGACAGCTGATCAGAGGTTGTCCAACATGCTGTCAAGTGTGACTGGATGTGGCCTCTTTTGGCCAACATTTGGTCACAATGAAGGCAATAGCAACCCCCCCCCCCCCCCCCCCCCCCGGAAGCCACCGACCACTGAAATTCTAATATTTATTTTTTGTTCCAGGTGTGGTGCTGGCAACCAATCCATATAGTGCACCACCTTTTTGTTTTACCATCCTCGAGCCTCACCTACTCATGCACACACAAACACCCACAACCATTGCTCCTGCCCCTGATAACTAAGTCCAAGTTTATAGTATAATTGTTGAATATCGAAGTCCAATAGGAAAGGCAAGAACTTGCCCACAATGTTAGGGAAAACAGAATGGACGGTAACAGCCATGAATTTCTCAACACAATTCAAATATGTAGATGATGGCATCAGTAGAACTGCAGAAAGAAAACTGTCTTGAGCTCTCAAGAAAATGCTTACCTTGAT